>ERZ794936.43-NODE-43-length-109247-cov-61.612719_pt1 | contig 109247 bp, 53 predicted proteins | sample MGYA00511083_ERZ794936 | MGnify/ENA primary metagenome ERZ794936 (study PRJEB30137, sample SAMN04331409) | food metagenome | isolation source: Y2 must sample point D1 replicate A | place: Australia: South Australia | collected 2014 ... | reverse complement strand
GGTATAAATGGCAGCTATTATAGTATCAACTTTTGATTGACTGGGAACATAAGATATAGAAGTAGCGATCAGACTACGTCGAAGGTTCCTCTGAATTTTAACCATTAGGTTCGCTTGACAGTACAACAATTAGCCTAAAATTATTGCGGATTTATTCTTTTTTATAATTGAAGTGTTAGATTCAATAGCATTCTGGAAACATGAAACGGAAAAAGAGGAACGTAATAATAGGCATGATGCCATTCGTCGCATTGACAAGTACAACTAGTATTTATGATAACGGCAATATGTGCGATCAGTCAGAGTTGTGTTCATGCCACTTACACTGAGCTCCAGCGATATTCTGGGCTCAGTGATCTATAAATGGTGTAAGCACAAAAATTATCTTGTTTCTTTTTGACGTTCTTTGGTACGGATGACAATAGGCGCAGTAATACAGACTTTCAAATAAAGTAACAAATGATATTGATTGAACAAGAGTCAGCTACACGCAAATTCTGTGACCGCCGAAAGCGAAGGAATTAATAGTTTTACATAACGTCAAACATTTCAATTTTTGTTTTTTATCTTGCCCATTCACAGATCTCATTTGGTAATGTCAGTAATTAGCGGATGATAGTTGGTCCCTATTCCGATAATCTTAGCAGAGTGAATAGTAATATTTTGAAAGATAGGTGAATTTTTTGATAATTCCTGGGATTCCATTAGTAAAGACTGTAAGATTAGGTATACAGAATATACTAGAACCTTTCCCCGAGTATGTAGGAATTAACAAAAGTTAATCAATATTTTCAACAATCCTAATATAAGCAGTCTTGGGGAAGTAACCAGCTGTCAAAACGGATTACCAGCTTGATTCACGGGCTGTTACTTATCCTATATATTATATAAAATATGGGTTATGCTAAATGATGGAAGCACGGAATCTCGGACCTAAACTAATTGTTCAGGCATTCGTACGTTTGGGTAGTCAGCTAAGGGACGCGGAGTTTCATCTCATGTTGCCCATTTTGTTCGCTTTGTTATAAGGTTGTTTCATATGTGTTTTATGAACGTTTAGAATGATGTATTGCCATACTGAGGGATCTCATTCTGAGATACAACAAAGTGTAGTTGTTTGAGTACATTAATAAGTATTTAAAAGAAAAGAGACAAACCCAGAAGAAATCGCGAACGGTATTTGATATATGCTAGAAATCGCCTAACGCGTTCCACAATTAAGTTTGTTGCAGAATAAATGACTGTTCCCGAGATACACTCTTGCAGTATGTATTAAAACCAAATCCTGATAGGCTGAAGCGTTTAAAATAGAGAATCAGGATAAATTATCCAAGAAACGTGCGGCAGGATAATGCCGAAACCACACCTTTAAAAAAAACCAAGAACGTATAAAAATGTGCAGTAGTCTCATTTGTCCAGCATAAAAGAAAGCGAGACTACAATAATACGGCAAGGATGGGGTAGAATGCCCATCTTGTAACAAAATTGTTTCTGCCTCCAACGGTTTTGAAAACAGGCGATCTCACGATTCAAGAATATTTCGTTTATCATATCCAAGCTCCGGTGTGTATGCATTGATATTCCCATTAGGATGCTCTGAGGCTGCTAACATCTCGTAGCGATGGAGCATACTGCGCATATATTTCCTATTATCACCAAGGGTTCCCCACCAGTAATGTCTTCTAATCCCCGACGACAATATCGTTTAAATCTCCGGTCAATTAAGTGCCTCAAAAAACCCCGTGTGCGGGTATGGCAAGCGCCGTGGCCCCTGGAGCCAGCACTATCAGCGGCTAAAATGCCTCGAGCTGCGCACGCCCACGCACCCCACGCTTTTGAGATCCAAGCCTCAGTACCTGCTGGACTTCAGGGCAGTGGGTATTTCGCGCCTTCCGTCCGCAGCGATCTCTGTTTACCCCGCTCATTTCTTTTCCTAAATAAGAAATGAGAGCGGCTTTTTCCCTTTGTATTTTCAGCGGCTTTTCGCGTTTTCTACGGGTTTTCTCCCCATAAACGCGCATCTTCTTTCACCACGGTCAAAAGAAAAAGTTGAAAAATTTTCATGAATGCGTAGCATAAGTGGGAAGACCTGAGATGCGATACCCTGGAACTCAAAGATGGCCTTAACTTCTGACGTGAAAAAAAAAAAAAAATTTCATCCATAATGCTGGTCTTTGCTTGTGTAGTTTTTCATGTTTTTCCATTTTTCCTTTCACTTCATTTCAAGATCCTTCCATGCCTTAATTGAAAAATTTTTTTCATTAGTTTTCTCTTCCTTATCTCATTGCATGGATTTTACTTTCAACCATTTTTTTACTTTTCATTTCTTGCTCCTAATGAGTTTTCTTGAGGTTGATATTACGAATCTATTGCTCATCTATGGTAGTGGCGTCCCTATTAGCCAATTTACATTAATACAGCATCGCTAAATACAAGCTTGTTTCCTGCATTTTTCGATAGAAAAGAAAAAATGACTATTCTAGAGGAGCTTAATGATTCAAGCATTCCTCAGAGGCTAGATAATCACATATTTTTCGGCTCCGTACATTCACTGACGCATACAGATTTCCTAGTAGAAAATAACATTAGGTTTTTCATAAACGTTGATTTATCGACTGAACTAATATCACATATCTATCATGAGGTCCGCTCAAAGTTTGCCCATGAAATAGTAATTGTCAACATCGACAATGACTCTCAAATACCAATAGAAAGCGATTTGGTGCGTTCCTTCCATTGGCACAACACTTCCCTTTTGCAACAATTGATCCATCATCTCGATTTTCTCAGCGGTATTAATAATCACGGCGAACCATTAACTCCACCACCAGAATCTCATTACAGAAATGCGTATGTTCAATTCGACCATCCAAGTGACTCAGTATCGATATTAGATAAACTTTTATATGGTAATAAGTCAGAATACTCGCGTACAAATATTTTCCAAGTTACCAACGAAGCGAAGTTTCAAGTCTTCAACGACCTAATTACAATTTTCAAATACTCTATCGCTCAAGGCGGGAATACCAATAGTAACATACTTGTTCTCTCAGAAAACGGCAGCACCGATGAAAATTTGATAAGTTTACTGATGTCTACCGTATTGAAAGAAAACCCAACTTTCAACGTTTACCAGGCCCTCCAATTCGTTAAGTCTATTGCAGTAATTCCTGATACGGTAAGAGATGAAAAAATCTTATGGGTCACAGGATTTATCAACTATCAAGAATTAATCAAGAAAAATGAAATGTATTGGGGCCTAGGTTCGCAAAAGGGTCGCAAACTTACGTCCTTTGCGTCCCCAATATCGAAAGTGGAAAGAAAACAAAGAAGACGTGACGACCAGAATATCATGCGATCAAAGCTACCACAACAGAGACAAAACCCCTTCTGCTCAACAGAGAGACCTAAAAGGGCTCGCTGCGATTAGTTTCACGAAGAAGAAGGCCAAATCAATGTCCATACCTAACGAACTACAACACTATTCAAATGACACTAAGAACAATTTCGAAAAAAAGAAAAAAGAAAATTTATAAATGTATATATTTGTATACATAAATAAATGCATAAGCATTGACAGGCTCCATAATTATGTACCATAATAATGACAAACTACCTTATTACATTGTAAGCACATTTCCTGCTCTATCAATACCAAATTTGCATGGTAAATACATGCCTTTTTTGAAATAACATTTCAGCTATCTCTTGCAGTGATTGGCCGTTCCTTCAAATATAGCCTTTGTACCTGGAAAAAAAAATGCGTCTAGCCTAGGATGTACAGATGAGGTATACATATACCAGCACGTAATCGAGAAAAAATGCCAATATATAAATAAACACAATATCAAATTTGTAGGGTATAAAGAACTCACTACACATATATAATGTATATGCGTTACATATCCGCTTGATGATGATGCACTTTATAATACCCTAGCTCTCTTAATTTACATAACACACGCGCAAGAAGAAATAGGAAACCAGACAAATACCAAAAGAGGTATTTTTTAATGGCGCTACCCATTTTGCATTTTTCTCTCTTTTCTTCTGACCTTCTCCTTCAAATAAACTAATATTAAATCGTAATAATTATGGGACCTTTTGCCTGCTTCTAAGCCGCATTTGGAACCTTTGCTAACACATCAAATGAACCCGTACCAACATTGTTCAATTTACCCACCACAATTCTAGCGGAAGGACTGTCCAATTGTTCACGCTCATTATCTAGAACAGCCTTGGTCAAGAATTGACATGTAGTTTCATAGGACATCTTCATGAAAGATGAAGTGGATGTTTCCATACCCTGTCTGTTAAAGGCTAAGTAAGTACCTTGCCTGGTCATCATGTCAGCAATAAGGTCTAAATGACGGAAAGAAACAGAAATAGCATAACGAGAGAAGACGTTATTAATTTCATTCACAATAGTATTTCTAGCAGCTTCTACACCGTACGTTTTCAACACAGCAGCAACATCATTAGATGTAATACCATCAACGTCGATAAATGCCTCTTGATCCCACATAGCTTGGAAATTAACACCTTCTGTGACAAGGACACGTTTTCCGTTTTCAGGTTCTGGATGAACACAACGGTCAATATGAGGAATCTGTCTAATGATAGACTTCCTACAGATTTCTTCAACAATATTAACCATCAACAACTTTTCTGTGTCTGCTGCTAATTCTAGCTTAAATTCACACCATTTACCAGATTCATCATCGAAATTGTATTTGGTGATGAATCTATGATGAGAAATAATCGCTGATTGACGATCACGCTGCACTTTGTTCATATTATTGTTAGCTTCCACAATACTCTTATTAATTTGTTCATTCATGTCAACGTCTTCGTCCTCAGAGTCAGAATCACTTTCTTTATCGGAATCGATACCTTCTTCGTCAGAAGACTTTTCAGCTTCTCTCATAGTTTCAATTTCATCTTCATCTGGCTCGTCATACGAAACCGCTTGTTTAGTTTTCTTATGACTTTGTTCTTCATCATTATCCTCTTCCAACCTTTTAGAGTTCGAAGAACTATTTGCAACATCTGTCTGTAGCCTTGGTACTGCAACACCAATGTCTGGTCCTGTAGTTCTCTTTTGTTTTTTGATTTCTTTTACAATAGCAGCTTCTAGCAAGTGTATGAATTGATTAGATATGACGTTTTGTAATTCTTCTTTAGAAACATCGTATTCTTCACTGTATTCATTATTGTCGAAGAATCTCATATGGATAACATACGAACGAGCTGCATTTCCACCAGCGGTATTTGAAGTACCGGTAGTTTCAGTGACTATCACTTTATCTATCACTTCGGATAATAGGACTTTTGAGATAGACTTACAGAAAGTGTCAGCTTGCTCATCAGAAACATCATTCCAGATAGGCAAAGTCATTTGCGGAGTTTTAATGGCAGCAGAGGCAGTCATAACAATTTCTCTTAAACGAGGAATACCTAGTGTCACATTAGCGGCACCGTGACCAGCAAAGTGGAAGGTATTCAATGTCATCTGTGTTGAGGGTTCACCGACAGATTGTGAAGCAATAATACCAACAGCTTCACCTGGATTAATTAGAGAACGCATATACTTCAATTGCATCAAGGCCCTGAACTTCTTTTCGTTAACACCATCCGATGATTTGAACAATTTAGAGTTCTTGTCTAAGAAAGATTCTAGTTTATCTTGGAAGTTCTCAGAAACGGAACCCAGGTATTTGGCAGGATTATACTTAGCTAAAACAGGATCATATTTTACAGACTGTTTGTAATGAGGCTCCTTGCTATGCTTCTTTCTGTATTTCAAAGTCTTTTTAGAGTACTTCAAAGCTGATTCAACATCCAAATGTTCAATCAGTGCTGATGGGTTGTATTTCTTCAATAATGCGTAGTAATTGTCTAAACAGAACTCGAATTGAGTCATGTGTGATTCTTTGGTTATATCGATGGCATCACCACCATACATGAATTGCACTAACGTACCATCTGCATCTCTTATACTGTTATCGTATGATACGTGAACACCTTCTAATTGTTTTGTTAGACAACGTTGCAAATAACCGGATCTAGATGTTTTAACGGCCGTATCAATTAAACCTTCACGACCAGCCATACAATGGAAGTAATACTCCTGTGGCTTTATACCAGAGTAGAAACGACCCTTAACATAACCACCAGCCATGGCATCTGTTTCATAAGGTTTGAAAGAAGGCAGAGTTTTACCACTAACCATTACCGGCACTCTTCTACCTTCTAAAGCTTGTTGACCCAACAAACACATAATTTGAGAAACATTAACGTTAGAACCTTTAGCACCAGAAAGTGCCATAGCTTGCATAGAATTGCATGGAAACTTTTTCATAGTACCATCTGGAACACATTTGGAGACGACTTGAGAAGTAATAGCATTGACCTTGGAGGATGTAACAGCGTCAAGAATACCTGACTTATTATTATCACGCAGTATTTCTTGTAGCCTCTTTAATAACTCTGGGTCATCTGCTGGCGTGTCTTTATCTAAATTAGTAACTTCTGCAGCGGCTTCACGACCTGTATCAACAGACGTCTTCAAGATGTCAGTCCTCCATTTATTACCTTCTGCTGTTAGACGTAAATCGTCCATACCACAAGTGAATGCCGTGGCAGTGATATAGTTGGTAAATAGTCTACCTAAGACGGATAAGACTTTAGCAGCGACTTCTGGGCCATAAACTTCATGCAATGAATGAACAATACCATACTTAGAGGCACCGTATTGTGACTTATCTAAAATACCACATAGCAATGCGCCGTCTTTGAAGAGAACTTCGTTTTCCAGAGATCCCTTGCCCCAATATTCGTTTTTAATCTTATTTTTAGAAATTAAATTGATACCAGGCATATCTGGAGGGGTGACATTCAACAAAACTGTTGTGATGATTTGTTTACCTGTCCATAATGGATATGGCTTGAAGATAGTTGGAGGTAAGGTAACGATCTTCGATCTTGTGGTATGACCATCCTCAGGACGGATGCAACCGTAAATATATTGCTGGTATTGTTCTCTGGTGAAAAAACTGTCCTTACTTGTTAGCCAAACACCCGCAGAAATATGATCTTGAATCAAACCTCTAACTGGAGAACCAGAAGTTGGTGTCAAGTATTGAGAATCAGTATTAGCTAAGTTTAGTGCTTCTGCTCTAGCATTTTCGTTTTGTGGAAAATGCATGTTCATTTCATCACCATCGAAATCTGCATTATAAGCACCTGTATTAGCATAATGTAATCTCAAAGTCTTTTCGTTTGGTAACACCCTAACTTTGTGACCCATCATGGAGGCTTTATGTAAGGTCGGTTGACGGTTCATTAAAACAACATCTCTGTTCTTGATGTGACGGTAAACCTTTTTATTCAAAGTATGAGTAGAAACGTTTGAAGATGGTGTCAATAGTTGGTTAGCTAATGCCTTACGTTGCTCTACAGACATACCGATCAAAGAGACCAAAGAACCATCTTCGTTCTGTATTTGAGTGGCACCTGGCCATTTATCAGGGCCATTAATAACAGCTTGACGCAACTCTGCTATGTTATAAGCCGTTACTGGTTCTGGATAAGTCAATTTAACAGCAAAAACAGGTGGGACACCAATTTCATTAGTTTCGATATTTGGGTCTGGAGAAATAACAGAACGAGCGGCATAGTTAACACGCTTACCCATCATATGTTTTCTGAATAAACCTTCTTTCTTTTCCAGTGCTTGTTTAACACCAGGAATTGGAACCTTACCACTGGTTCTACCTTGTGCTTTGGTAGAGTCGATAAAAGCATTGACGTCATTTTGAATAGTAACAAAGGCATTCATTAACCTACTGAAGATCACCCTTCTATCTTCCAAAGAAACTTTGTCCTTTTGTAGCTTAGATAAATCATCATTTAAGTCCCTAATTAATAATGACGTAGTAAGAACCTTGGACAACAATTGGTTTTGAGAGTTTTCATGAACTTCTTCACCAAGCTTGGAAGGCAAACGGAATCTAGTTGGTGGCACAACAAGAACATCCATAAAAAAAGAGTCAGCCTTGACCAATTTTCTTGATAAATTGGGTCTCGAATGAAAAACATATTGTAAAACACATTGCTCCTTCCTGAAAACAGTGTCCAGAATATTCTTCACTTCAGTAGATAAAATATATGTTGAGCCGGTTTTTGGTCTGGTGGTAGGATTTCTACCAACGTCAAAACTTTCTTCGTCATTTGCAGATGCTTCGTTAGAACCGTCCAATTTCTTAGCCTGTTTTTGCTTCTTAATCATATCTTGACGAATGAAACCTTTTACTCTGTTATTTGTAATTTGTTTTTCATTCAACGCAGTTTCGAAGATTTTTGTAAAACCATCCTTTCTAAATTTTGGCGAAAACATACCACAGTTATCACACTTACCTCTAGATAATAGTTTTTTGTGAAACTCATGGACCAATTTCTTTCGTTCATCATTTACAGTAGCTGTGAAAGAGCCTCTCTCAGTAGTTCTGCCGTCTGACAAAGCTTTAGCGATGGCCATGTCAACATATTCTGAACGCTTACTTTTCAGTTCATTTAAGAGAGTGGAGGAAATATCCTTTGATTGCTTGCTTCCTTCACCATCCATTTCATCCTCATTATCTTCAATAGCTTCGTCGTCAGTGTACATACTGCTATTAAGAGAGCCCAAAGTTATTTCATCTAGTTTGTAAGATTCGTCTATCAAACCGTATTGTAACAATCTCAATTTACATGCGTAACGATGAACCTCTACTGACTTTAAACGGAAATGATGACAGAATAAACATGATGCCCTCAAATAAATATATAGCTGGTTAAAGAACAATGGATTATAACAAGGGACAGGTAATTCAATGTGACCTTGGTGACCTGGACAGAATTTTTCATCCAAACCACAAGTAGAACACAGATTCCTTAAGAATGCACCTAAGGCTAAGTCATATAAACCGCCTGATACTGGATGACCTAAGTTATCTAAAACCGTAGGATTGGTAATTTGCTTTGCTGATAGATTTCTAATCTCTTTAGCTGTTAGGATCCCGAAATCAACGGATGTGATTTCAGAACCAACCGGTTTAGAAATATCCATTTTTCTTTCTGGCTTTGATTATAATCGAAGTACGGCAAAAAAAAAGCAGAAAAAGGATAAAGTTCACTGTATAGTTAATGGATACCTAAGACCAGAATTATTAGCGCAGTACTTTTGTTTTTGATGAAGAGTTTGAGTAAACAGAATAAACCTTTTTAAGAGATGAGATGAGATTTGAAATAAAAAAAATTTTTTCTTTTTTTTTTTTTTTACCAAAATTTTTCACTATAAAATATTACCGAAGAAAACGGGTAATAATAAAAGAACCACCACTAAGAAAATAAACACGATAGTTATAAGGAAATGCAACGCCTTACTTCTATCCTCGATAATTTCTAAGTTCAAATCATTTTAGCTATAAGAGGAGACATAAGAAACTCGAAACAGTATAAGATGTAATTCTGAGACCCTCCGATAGCGGGCAAGGATACGATCTGATCATATGCCGTTCTTGTAAAGTTAAATTTAACTGCGAAGTTAAGTTACTTTTAATCAAGGCCCCGTAATAGATGTATTTCAGGTAGAAGAAACTTGGTGGAATCTTGCTTATTCCAGCTGTAAGTGTATCCTTTGTGTATTCTTGACAGAAAATATTACTGTCGCTTTGAAATGAAAAGATTCCGATGAGGGTGTATGGGTGGTTTGAAAAAAATTTTTCTGCAATAAAATACTAATGGCATCGCAAATATGACAATGTAGTGGAGGTTTACAATAAAATAGAGCCGAAGGGACTATCGTTATACACTCCCTCGTTTTTTTGCTTATATATAATAATATCAGAAAGATAAGAGACAAACGTGGATTATGTCACAAGTAAAAAGAGCCAATGAGAACCGCGAAACCGCAAGGTTCATCAAGAAACACAAAAAACAGGTTACAAACCCAATTGATGAGAAAAATGGAACTTCCAACTGTATAGTGCGTGTTCCCATTGCTCTCTATGTTTCTTTGGCACCAATGTATTTAGAAAATCCCTTGCAAGGTGTCATGAAGCAGCACTTGAACCCATTAGTAATGAAATATAACAACAAAGTTGGAGGTGTTGTGCTAGGTTATGAAGGGTTGAAAATTCTTGATGCTGATCCTTTAAGCAAAGAAGATACATCAGAAAAACTAATAAAAATCACACCCGATACCCCTTTTGGATTTACTTGGTGCCATGTAAATCTATACGTTTGGCAGCCACAAGTTGGAGATGTTTTGGAAGGTTACATTTTCATTCAATCCGCCTCACACATTGGTCTTTTGATTCATGATGCGTTTAATGCTAGTATCAAAAAGAATAATATCCCTGTGGATTGGACCTTTGTCCATAACGACGTGGAAGAAGATGCTGACGTGATAAACACAGATGAAAATAATGGAAACAATAATAACGAAGATAACAAGGATAGCAATGGTGGAAGCAATAGTTTGGGCAAATTTTCCTTTGGAAACAGATCTTTGGGCCACTGGGTAGATTCTAATGGTGAACCCATTGACGGTAAATTGAGGTTCACAGTGAGAAATGTTCATACTACAGGAAGAGTTGTTTCTGTGGACGGTACATTAATAAGTGACGCCGACGAAGAAGGCAATGGCTATAACAGCTCTCGTTCCCAAGCTGAAAGTTTACCTATAGTTTCAAACAAAAAAATTGTATTTGATGACGAAGTTTCAATCGAAAACAAAGAGAGCCACAAGGAACTAGACTTACCTGAAGTAAAAGAAGATAATGGTTCAGAGATCGTATACGAGGAAAACACCAGTGAAAGCGATGATGGTGAATCGAGTGATAGTGATTAGGACGGGAAAAATGAGAAAAAATCAAAACAAATAAAGATATACGTTATTGATATAGGATAATATAAATAATTGTACATTATTACAGTGCTGATAATCAATAGTCCTGCATACGTAGCTAAACCGTGGCAAATTCGACAATATATCAACAGTAATGAAGCTTAATTTGAAATATTTTTCCTTTATAACGTTAATGGACTCTTTTTAATGATGTCATTATTAGAAAGAGATTTTCAAGGAAAAAGCGTTGACTAATAGCGACACAAAACATGCTTCTGACACTGGATAAATGAGATATCAGAAAAAATTTTTCATATTTTACATCTTATAGGTGCTACAAAACCTGTATGATTCGAGGCTTGCTAGTATAGAATGGCAGTAGAAGAGGGTGGTTGCGTGACGAAACGTTTACAAAATGAGCTGCTACAGCTACTTAGTTCTACAACAGAAAGTATTAGTGCGTTTCCCGTAGACGATAATGATTTAACATACTGGGTAGGGTATATTACAGGCCCTAAAGACACACCGTATAGTGGACTTAAATTCAAGGTTTCATTGAAGTTTCCTCAAAACTATCCTTTCCATCCGCCAATGATTAAATTTTTGAGTCCAATGTGGCATCCAAACGTGGATAAGAGTGGCAACATTTGTTTGGACATTCTGAAAGAGAAATGGTCTGCAGTGTATAATGTAGAAACAATTCTATTGTCATTGCAGTCATTACTTGGCGAACCAAATAACAGATCTCCGCTGAACGCTGTGGCAGCAGAACTTTGGGATGCAGATATGGAGGAATACAGAAAAAAGGTCCTGGCCTGTTATGAAGAAATCGACGATTACTGAGTTAACCTAAGTTAGACGAAAAAATGATGTGACAGAAAAGCCACAGACTCTCAAACTCCAATGCTATTTTTCTACGGCGTTCATAACCCGTAATAATTCAATAACAAAATTGATAACGTAACAACCGAAGAAATATAATTAATATAAAAAGAAAACCTCATATATGAACGAAATCTATATGTAAAAAACCATAAATAAAAATATATCAAATGTGTTCTAAGAATAAAAAACCGTAACCGTAACCCTTAACCATAACCATTTAAACGCCTCAATTCTGTATTTCTCAATGAGACTGTCATATTCCGTACTTATCAAATTTGCTCGTTTAAACGATGAAACGATACGCTATCCCAAAGGCGTACCGCCTCTTTCTTACAAATACTTTTCAAAATGTTTATCTTGTAACCAACCTACCTTTTCAAATGCTGCAAATAGCCTTGATGCTTTATTAACGTCTATTCTACAAGCCTTTTGAGCATCCGTTCTCCTGAACGGCAACCCCTTTTTGAATCTATGAACTTTTTCCAAGAAAAATCTTCTTTTAGAGTCCAAATAAAGATCACATGGAAGTCTCAGAATCTGTGCGAGAACTAGTTCTGCAGGATGCAGACGCTGTTTGAGAGGATCATGATTCAAGTCCATTGGAGAGCCTTTCCATTCCACTTTTAAAACTTTATTATTACTATTCGGCAAAGTGTGAAGAGGAGGTGAGTAATCCGGCAACTTTTCCCACGACATGCTTGGAATATACTTGGGGACATTATTCACTACGCCCTGTGAGGCCAATGGCGAAGAAATAGTATGAAGAGACCTTTTAACTTGACGTATCGGAGTCACTGATCTAACTGGAACTTCTTGAGCACTTTCTTCATCATAGTTTTCTGACCTGTTTCCATCATCTTCGTACAACTCCCTTGATCTTCTCTTAATTTTCCTATCGTATCTTCTTCTCTTGGGCAGAGCTTCTGAGTTCACAACAGATTTTACCACTTTCAATTTCCTATTTTCTTTGTTAGGAATCCTTTTCGTTGTTTTCATATCTCGGAAGAAGCTATATTGCGATAAGAAATTCCTTGTATTATGGTTGTACTTCTGAGAGTTCAAGCCCGCTTCCCAAACGGGGGTCAACATGATCAGCTCCCTATGGTCGCTTTCCACATTAACCAGCTGAGGCTGGCTTATTATGGGGCATTGCCTCAGCTTTGGCGATAATGGAGGTGAAGGTATTAGGAAGTCATCGATACTTGCATCGATAGCACGGACAACGCTACTATCGGATATCTGTCCGTGTGAGGATTCCATCGAGTTCAATCTCTCTTCAATATTATTCCTGACCACAGCCAATCTCTGCACTTGCTGGTTTAATTTGTAACCTATTTTGTGGGAAGCGGGAATTTTGTTAATACCCCCATTCAATTGAGGATGTTCCGGTGCTGGAGAATGAAATTGCATGTTATCTAGCATCGCAGTCGAAAAAAATTGTCTTTTCTAATCTATATTATTAGTTGATTCTCTATGATGTTCGTTAAGTATTTAAACAGAGTAGATGTCTTAGATATATAAGATCCGGTAAAAAATTTTAACGCAGGCTATGCTGATTAAAAATCCTTCTAGAAGAGCCACAAAACAAGAAAAAGAAATGTTAATTTGAACATTTCTTTTTCCCAGGGACCCCGCGCCTGTGCACCGCATCGCCTTTTAGCCGCCGATACGGAAAAGGTGACAAATATAAAGATCGTCAGAGTTTTTGAGGTGTGCCCACCCCAAACAGTTCTCTGATAAGATCGTCAATTTCGTGGGAGAGTGAAAAATCGTGCGTGTAGTTTATATTTCCAACTTGGTTCAACATCTGGTTTTCTTGTTCTGTTTCCAGCTCCGTATCCTCCTGCAGCTTTTTCGGCAGATCATATGCGGGATATAGTTGTGTGTAGAAGATGTGATTGAAAAAATCCAATTGTGCATTCCATGAGTCTTGCTCACTGGAACGTATCTCTTTCAACTTCTTCAAACAGTTGATGGCCAACAGGCATGAGTAAAGTTGGTAAAGGTTTCCCTTCGTGTAGTTTCCGAATTTTTTCCCGAAATTGTCCAGCAAAGTCTTCAAATCATCGATGATCTCTATGACTACCGTTTCGGATTCTTGAGAGTCTTCTATAAATGGCTTGTTAAAGGTGAGCCGCACTATGTAGTAGCAATACCAGAAGTAAGATATAGTGGGGTCTGTGGATACGTCATCGTTCTCGATGAGTGTTTTCGACCATTGCAAAAATTCCGGTAGAGATTGTCTCCAGTTGTAAACCTGAGAATTGAAAGTGTTCAAGTACTTTAGTTTTCGTGCTATATCTTCCGACTCGATGAAAATTTTAGAGGTGAAGATTTGTACAAGCCTTGATAGAATTATCAAGTTTTTCAGAGGCAAGGATATCTGTAAAACATGTCTTCCAATAAATCTGAACTCTTCGGTGCCGTTGACTTCTGGCAGCTCATCCGACTCTGGCATGGTTGAGTTACTAACGCTTAATGTGGACGTTCTACCCAACATCAGGCAAATAAAATGATCCGCTATATAGCAACCCCAGTAAATCCTTGATCTTATTTCCAACTCACTTTGGGTCAGCTGCAGATTGTTATCATCAACGTACCAGACTTTAGGGTCCAGTTGAAATCCCATGTCGTAGCCGACCCTGATAGCCAGGCCCGAGAAGTACCACCCTAATTGATTATTACCCTTCCCCAGTTCGTAAAAGGCTAAGCAAAATAGCGCTTGGACGGTGGTGATACGGGCTGTACTTTGCTCATCAAAGACGAGCTGTAATAAAGTCTTCTTACTTCGTTGATAATACACTTCTGAATATTCTTGTAGATCCGGTGTAAGCCTCGAACCGACAGCGCACATGGCATATATCAATTCGACAGAACAGTAACTTGAGTCTTCATAGTTATTCTTGGAGTGATTGAAGAATCCATAAAGAAAACTTTCTCTGTGAACAAAAATAAAATAACCTGGATACAGCCACTTATAGAAATTGGAAAGAGATTTTAAAATCCTGGGATCGTTATTGATAGAGTTGGGATTATCATCGTTTAGTCCTCTTACTATTACGGTGGTCTTCAAGTCGGATATACGTTTTTTCAGTTCACCATTAACTAGGACGGAATTACCAGCAGTTATACCGTCAGAAAAAGTAGATGGGTCTGTAGCAGCTGTTAACGAAGACACAGGCAATAAACTGTCCGATTTTACGGGGTGCTTCCGTTTGTAACTGACAGGTCCTTCAGGATAAAGACTACCTTTTACCAACGGTTTCTTCTTTTTTTCACCTTGCGGTGTTAACGATCTTCGTAAAAGTAACTGATCATCAAGGGATTCTTCGAAATTTTGTTTTTGGGTGTTGAAGATACCCGAGTTTAGAGTAGATGGCTCTGTTTGTTGGTTAAAGGACGATAGAGGTTGACTGACCTTATCGTTTTCAATAATGAATGTACCTCTGGTTGCGGGAATTGGAAGAGAGGGAGTTTGGTCAGTATAATTGATTGAGACTTGTGAACTGTCTGGTAGAGCTGATAATACATCACCTACCATCATTCGGTTCAGTATTTGCTCATCGTCAGGGTAGATCTTCTGAACTAGGTTTTTTAAGTTGGTCTCCAGTTGAGCAATATGGCTCTCCAAAGACTTGACATATTTATTAGTGTACCGCTTCTTTCTTAAGTCCTCGTCATTAACATTACAAACCAATTCCAACCTGGAACAGTTACCACAGGGAAATCCTAAATCACATTTTTTCCTTCTATTTCTACAATTAGTGCACGCAAGTCTCTTTCTAGTACTGCCGCCATTAGTAAGTGTATTTGCACCTGTTCCGGAGCGTACATTGGCTGCAGAAGAACTCCTAGAATTTTCTTCGTTTGAGCTCGCGTTTGTGCTACTCAAAATATTGCTGGTCATATCCGTTGATAACGCTCTTTTAACTGTGTGGTTTTTTTCATTCTTGTTTGGCCACAATGGCGCTGTCATTTTTTGATCCAGATGATATATAGCCTCTGTCTTCTTAAATATTAATGAAGGGATTCAATAAATAGGTATATTCATATAATAGAGGCGTTTATAGTAACCAATTGATAACCGTTTAGGCAATCGTCAGCCCATACCTACTTTCCATTTTTGTCTCATCGCTGATTGCAATCTGCCCGAAAAAAAAAAAAAAAAAAAAAAAAAAGAAAAGAAGCGAAACAGACTTCTGCCAGTGATCTTTTGTCATCAAAGAATCTAATGAGTCATGGGGAGCACGGGCAAAACTCGTTCATAGTATTCGCTCAAAAAGCGGAACCCATGTTACTGGATAATCTGCTTTTACTTAAAAAACTCTTGGCGAGAAATTTTATGTTCTAAAAATGATATAAAAATCTATTATGGAAGAAGACTTATGCGCAGAAGCAATTCTTTCACGCTCTTGGAACCGTCGCGTAATGAACTCTTCCTGCGAGTAGTTATAATTCGTCATGCAGAGGAGCGGCATTGTCGGAATCTTGGTATTTGCTGCTAACACTTTCTCCAGGTACGTCTTCATCGCCAGGAGAGGATGCGAACTTATTTATTTTTTTCTTCCATTCAGAAACACATTCATCATTAATAACTAATTTCTTCTTATACGATCCCTTGAGAAACCTAATCGGAACCTCGAGTTGTAGGTTGTTAACTAGATCTTGGCCGATATTGACAAGAGACATGGCGTCTGTAGAAATACGTTGATAGTGAATCCTGTATTTATCACCAGCATCTAACTCCCGAAACCTCTCTAAGTTTACTAAAAAGGCCGGTTCGGTAGAATAAAATTCTAAATTATTCTCCCTTAACATTTTTTCCCAGTATCCTTCTTTCCAATAACCATCACCACTCATTCGGAATAGTCCTAGAGGTGCACGTTTGAGGCCTTGAAATTGAAAAATGTCAAAAGGATCCAGCGGTACTTCAGTTGGACTCATATATAACACTTTGGAGATGTTTTGAGGTAAAAGGACATCCAAGAACAGAAATCTAGAGACATCCCTTCTCCTTGAAGAAAATCTTTGCGGTCTTAACCATTGAGGCCATTCATAATTCAAAAAAATGACATTGCCTCTCATTTCATCAGAGGAATTTATATACTCACATGATTTCCTTAAAGTGTCGGAGATAAACGGCTGATCTAAAATGAAAAAATTCACCTTTTGCGTTTCGGGACACTTTGACAAAATGGATAAAATCATTTGCATGTACCTCTCTTCCTCATCTGGCCCGGACTCTAAAATAGTAAAAATATTGATTATTGTATCATTGTTGCGACCTTCCTCGTATTCTTCCTCGTGTGTAGGCTCTTCTGAAATTTTTACAGCGATTTTTTGTGGATTGTACGACAGTATATCCAAGGAATCTGATGGTATAAAGTCGGGATGCCCGTCAGTAGAAAATGACTGAACGGTATATCTTGAATCACAACTTTTTATATAGCAACCCTTTAAAAATTTGTCGGTATGAAATTGTCCATAGCCAAAGGTTTTCATTGTTGTAGTTTTGTCAATAATGTTCCCTGCAGAATCGACAAGTGCTAGGCATACACCCCCCATACCATCAATATTGCCAGCTGAAAGGACTGTTTTGCTAGAGAAGGAATGTAATTCTATGAGCAATTTTTTTATCCGATAATTATTATCTACAATGAAAGAATTAGGAACATCCATTTCAATATCTACTTCTGGATCTGATCTGCTATCCTCAGAAGTTATTGATTTGACAATATCTGCGTCATCAACGTATATTCTTCTAATAGGGACAATGTTTAATTCCAGTGTCGGCATTAAAATTACCTGAATATTAACAAATTTCAAAGGCCTGAATTGCTCAACAAGAGAAAGAATCATTTGCGTTCTCTCTTCAAGTGGATCTAAAATTAGTAGTAAATCAATAGAAGCTGATTTTCCATCTTCAAACATCGTTAAATTATTAGGTCTAAAAAACTCGCTCAAATCCATTCTTGGTAAGCTACTTTCAGTGGTATAATCAATACCATTATTGTATATATGTGTACCTTGGTAAAACAACCTAGTTAAAATGGAGGAGATCATTTCTATCAAATCAGGATTGATTATTTCCTGTGAGAAACCTGGAAAAAGTAAATCTAGGGCGAAAACTGAATCGATCGTTCTTAGAGCTTCTCTCTTTATGATTGCTTCGAAATGTTTTGTTTCTGGCACTTCATTTTGATCAAGATGAATAAATCTACCGTTCAAAGCAATAAATGAACCCTTTTGCAATTCAAATAATGGAATGTCAGGAAGCCATTTATGAAGGCCTAACTGGTTTAAGCCGCTTTTTTTGTACGTGTGACTTTTTACCTTTTTAAGTTTCAAAGCATCAATAAATGTATTTATTGAGCCTATTGGATCTTTTTGGGAAAGACTTCCACGCAATTGATACCAAATATCAGAAATATCACCTACGTGAATGATTCTGATCCTAACACCAACAAAGGAAGTATGCAACAAGTTTCTCAATCTTTTCAAAGCATGAATAGAGCCAAAATCATCCACTAATGTGATTGTGTGTAATAAATTGTATTCTTCATTTTTAGTATAGTAGCCTATTCTTTCTGAGCATACGCTTTCCAATGCAGTATTGTTGACCGAAGAATATACCGAATCAGCAAAATAATTTGGTGTATATTTATTATGTCTCAGATTTGCAGATTTGTAATGCAATAAGTCCCTTACGCTAATTTGTTTGTTTTTCGGAGAAGAATTGCTCAATTCTTTACGAATAAATTCAGTGTCCTTTTTGATAACTTTTGCAATTAAATAATTCCAAGCATTTTTTCTAAATGGGTAAATCTCTCCATTGATTATAATTGATGTTTCGTCAATTTGAAGTTCATCAAGTAGATGGAAAACATCTGGAACTGGTATGTGTTTTGAATGTTTTGCATTCGCGGAAAGGCCATCTGCAAGCAGCATTGTCTCCAAAAAACTTTTTAATTCTGTTAAATTGTCAGTTGAGTTCTTCAGCTCGTAAATTTTATTAACAACGGACTTGTCACTATCTGAACTAAATGGCAATAGTCCGACTCTTTGCGGATATCCCTGGGAGACAACATTAACGGCACGAACCAACCCACCCAATGCCTCCTTCACCTCACTATCTTCTAAACGGGCGAAATCTATAACGAATATGATCTCTGACCAGTTTTGCTTTATTTCAGGCAACTCTCCGAATTTCGATTTATCAAAAAATGCTTGAACACTATTTACTAATTCGTCATATTGCGGGTCGCTTTCGATATCATTGAAGTATATTACTGATTCTGAGAACCCTGGAATTGTGTGGAGATCCATTTTGATTGGTTGTAAGTTTTGCAACTTCCCCAATGAAAATTGAGAAAACTTATTGAGTAAAAACTTGGAATCTAGTATGCATTTTGATGGCTCGAGTTCTTGCAAAAGGTTCGTAATTTTCAGTAAACTTTGGTATTCAGTTTTTAAAGCAGTAAGCAAATTGTACGGAGTCAGTGAGGTAATTTTCCAATTCTGTCCATTAATATAGAGACCTAGCATGTTGTAATCGAAGCCTTTACTATTGAGTTCTTCATTACTTGTTATTATATCCTTGTTAACAGATGAAACCTTAATCAGTTGTTTAGAGATTAGTGGAAAGTTGTTAACAATACTTTTGGTGAAATTTAGAGTGGCTGTGATATCCTTTTTATATTGGTAAAATTCTGAGATTAACGATGTTACTCTCAAATCAAGTTCACGTAATTCTTCTGGTTCTAGATCATGGAGCTGATCATCGTTGTCTGCTCCAACCAATATTTCTTTGGGTACAGTATATAGTATTTTTTTTAATTGAGGTATGGAGCTCATTCTAGAACCATTTTGTAAAGTAATTTCAAGCGGATGAGTTAAGGGATACTCCACGCTTTTCCCATCAAGGGAACATGTGGATCTCCAAATAAATCTAAATTTTCCCTCTCCATTCATTGCTTCCATAAATAAATTCCTATTGAATTCTTCGAAGTCGGAGTCAATAACGGTAGGACAACCGTACAAGATCAATATCGGCGCTTCTGAGTTAGTACCAATGACAACATCGTAAGGTTGTATAACATCAACATCTGGGACTTTCTGTTGAATTGTTAAATCCTTAGATTTCAAGTAGAACACGTCGTCGGGCTTTTCGTACCTATTACCATTCAAAACGAAATAGCTACTATTTGCATCGTCTTGTTCTGCATTGGAACTGATATCGTGCTGTATCATACCCATAGGGTAAAGACTAGCATACAGTTCCAATAAATCAGCCACATCCTCTTTATCGTATCGCTCCCTTAATACATTGGAAGTTAGCGCCACAAGATTTTCTTGAATATCAATCTCGTCATCCAAACCGGTAACCAAAGGATATAAATTAGTTAACAGCTGATTATCAACATCGCCCAGTAAATGAACTAAAATAGACCAGACCTGAGCAGATTCGGGTATGCCATATCGTAAGCTATAAGTCCATGCACGAAGCGGCGCACACAACAATAACAATACCAACGCAAGTAGTCTCATAATCAACAGAGGCACTCACACTGATACGTCTATATTCTACCAGGACAATTAATCTTTAATATGCCACGTTATATAGTTAGTTAATTAGTATACTAACTATATGAGTTATTGACAATCCGGGTAATGCACACATTAATAATCTTTCATGTCTTTCGAATCAACTGAAATTGGATATATACGTAAGACAGAGCGTGCTGAGCAAGATTCAAATTGTTCTAGTGACCCACCAAAGCTGTATCATGCCATGTTCAGAGACGACTACACCAAGAAGTTAAGTCTAAAATCAGCAATATACCGTCCTATGTTAGCGGTTTTTAGTGCCCTGCAAAAAAGTCAACGATGACCTGAATAATTTGCAGATTAAACCTAACAATTCAGAACCCTATATTTTATTTAATCATGATCAACGGATTGGCCGTTTCTTTTTTCTCTTTTTTTTCATCCGCTCGATGGATGATGAGTAAAACAAGAAAAACGCAGTTGGCGACTGCTATCAGATATGAAAGCAGTTTGATTGAACAAAGTCGGTTTTTTTTAAATAGAATTACAAAAAAGGCGTGCTTCCAACATCTTCTTATTTAAGACAAGACGACGTCAACTACCGGATTAAGGAACTTGACTCTTTCTTTCAAGAAGCAATTAACTACATCAACTAGAACCATAATGACGATCGGTGATAAGCAAAAATGGACCGCTACTAATGTCCGTAATACCTTTCTAGACTATTTCAAATCTAAAGAACACAAGTTTGTCAAATCCTCTCCAGTAGTTCCATTTGATGATCCAACTTTACTTTTCGCTAATGCCGGTATGAACCAATACAAGCCTATCTTTTTAGGTACTGTCGATCCAGCTTCCGATTTCTACACCTTGAAAAGGGCTTACAACTCTCAAAAGTGTATCAGAGCTGGTGGTAAACACAACGATTTAGAAGATGTCGGTAAGGATTCTTATCATCATACCTTTTTTGAAATGCTGGGTAACTGGTCGTTTGGCGACTATTTCAAGAAGGAAGCTATTACTTACTCATGGACTTTGTTGACTGAAGTATACGGCATTCCAAAGGATAGATTATACGTTACCTATTTTGAAGGTGATGAAAAGTTAGGCTTGGAACCTGATACTGAAGCCCGTGAACTATGGAAAAATGTTGGTGTTCCCGATGACCATATATTACCTGGTAATGCAAAGGACAACTTTTGGGAAATGGGTGACCAAGGCCCATGTGGTCCTTGTTCTGAAATTCACTACGATAGAATAGGTGGTAGAAATGCTGCTTCCTTGGTTAATATGGACGACCCTGATGTCTTGGAAGTTTGGAATTTGGTTTTCATTCAATTCAACAGAGAACAAGACGGGTCTTTGAAGCCTTTACCTGCCAAGCATATCGACACAGGTATGGGGTTCGAAAGATTGGTTTCTGTTCTGCAAGATGTTAGATCTAACTATGATACCGATGTTTTCACACCTTTGTTCGAGCGTATCCAAGAAATCACTTCAGTTAGACCATATTCTGGCAATTTTGGTGAGAATGACAAGGACGGTATCGATACTGCCTACAGAGTTTTAGCTGATCATGTCCGTACATTGACTTTTGCCTTAGCTGACGGTGGCGTTCCAAACAATGAAGGTAGAGGATATGTTTTGAGACGTATTCTAAGAAGAGGTGCCCGTTACGCCCGTAAATACATGAATTACCCAATCGGTAACTTTTTCTCCACTTTGGCTCCAACTTTAATTTCTCAGGTTCAAGATATCTTTCCCGAATTAGCCAAGGATCCTGCATTCCTCTTTGAAATCTTGGATGAAGAAGAAGCTTCTTTCGCTAAGACCTTGGATCGTGGTGAAAGACTATTTGAAAAATATGCTTCTGCTGCTTCTAAGACTGAATCTAAGACTTTAGACGGTAAACAAGTTTGGAGACTTTACGACACTTATGGTTTCCCAGTCGACTTGACTGAATTGATGGCTGAAGAACAAGGCTTGAAGATTGATGGACCCGGTTTCGAAAAGGCCAAACAAGAGTCATACGAAGCATCCAAAAGAGGTGGTAAGAAGGACCAAAGTGATTTGATTAAGTTAAACGTCCATGAATTATCCGAGTTGAACGATGCTAAGGTGCCCAAGACTAATGATGAATTCAAATACGGCAGCGCCAACGTCGAAGGTACCATTTTGAAACTGCATGACGGTACCAACTTTGTTGATGAGATCACTGAACCAGGTAAGAAGTACGGTATTATTTTGGATAAAACATGTTTCTACGCCGAACAAGGTGGTCAAGAATATGACACTGGTAAAATTGTTATTGATGACGCTGCTGAGTTTAATGTTGAAAATGTTCAATTGTATAACGGTTTTGTTTTCCACACCGGGTCTTTAGAAGAAGGTAAGTTGTCTGTCGGTGACAAGATTATCGCTTCATTCGATGAACTACGTCGTTTCCCTATTAAGAACAATCATACTGGTACACATATCTTAAACTTTGCTCTGAAGGAAACTTTGGGTAATGATGTCGATCAAAAGGGTTCTTTGGTTGCCCCAGAAAAATTGAGATTCGATTTCTCTCATAAAAAGGCTGTGTCAAATGAAGAATTGAAAAAAGTTGAAGATATCTGTAATGAGCAAATTAAAGAAAACTTACAAGTGTTTTACAAGGAAATTCCATTGGACTTGGCCAAATCCATTGATGGTGTTCGTGCTGTCTTTGGTGAGACTTACCCAGATCCAGTTCGTGTAGTTTCTGTTGGTAAGCCAATCGAAGAATTGTTGGCCAACCCAGCTAACGAAGAGTGGACCAAGTATTCTATTGAATTTTGCGGTGGTACCCATGTCAACAAGACAGGCGATATTAAATACTTCGTCATTTTAGAAGAGAGCGGTATTGCAAAGGGTATCAGAAGAATTGTTGCTGTTACTGGAACTGAAGCCTTTGAAGCTCAAAGATTGGCTGAACAGTTTGCTGCTGATTTGGATGCTGCAGACAAGCTGCCGTTCTCTCCAATCAAAGAAAAGAAGTTGAAGGAACTTGGTGTCAAACTTGGTCAACTTTCAATTTCTGTTATCACAAAAAATGAACTGAAGCAAAAATTTAACAAAATTGAAAAAGCAGTGAAGGATGAAGTTAAGTCAAGGGCCAAAAAAGAAAACAAACAAACTCTTGATGAAGTGAAGACATTTTTCGAAACCAATGAGAATGCTCCATACCTAGTTAAATTCATTGATATTTCTCCAAATGCTAAAGCTATCACTGAAGCGATCAACTACATGAAATCCAATGATGCTGTCAAAGACAAGTCAATCTATCTATTGGCAGGTAATGACCCTGAAGGTCGTGTTGCTCACGGTTGTTACATCTCCAATGCTGCTTTAGCCAAGGGTATTGATGGTTCTGCGCTTGCCAAAAAGGTGTCCAGTATCATCGGCGGTAAGGCTGGTGGTAAAGGTAATGTTTTCCAAGGTATGGGTGATAAACCAGCCGCTATAAAGGATGCAGTTGATGATTTGGAAAGTTTGTTCAAGGAGAAGCTTTCCATTTAAGAAGTTAAAATAAAACGAAAAATAATGCATAGGAGTTCTTTTTGTTTATTTTGCTCTTAATAAAAAAGTGTCATTGTATAATTAGTCTTAGTTTAATTATTTATGTTTTTACAAGGACAAAAGATTTGCTGTTAAAAAGAGTTTTAAATACCCTTTTTTCTTACATATGTATATATACAGGTTTATGCTAATAATATTGTATAGTTTATCATGATAATCGCCTTTCAATTTTTCTTGTCTTCTATCAACCATTTCCAAATCATATCTCTGTTCTGCTTGTTCTTAATATCATTCTCCATGTTAAATTTCTTCACCTTTGAAAAACCTTTATTAATCTTATTATTCGACAGGTTAGCCTTATTAGTGTAGCTGCTGCCATAAAGTAGCACTCCCAACCGCTGCTTGGTTGATTTCCACCACTTCCGCCTTCGCTTTAGTTTATTTGTCAAGGCAATAGACGCTGATGTTTTAGGATACACACTGGAGTTTGCGGGTGAGTTTGGATACATGGTCATCTTTGTCACGGATCTTAAAGAATTAAAATTTTTCTTGGTGATATAAAGGGCAGACACAATAGAAAATACCACCACTGAAGTAAACCCCCATTCGCTTTCCTCGATGAAATTCTTTAAATTCATACCATAGAATGCCGGCAGAACAGATGCTACTGTGAATCCCAACGTGTAGATGGTAACTTTCAACTCCAACAACATTAAGGAATTTCTATTTGCGTCCAATATGATGTTGACAATTTCTTCAGTAGATTTGATATCCTGAATCAAAGATTCTGATTGCTGAACGTATTCATCACATTGGGTGTAGTACGTCTCTATAAGCATTTCCAAGTCCGAAAAATTGTCCTTAGGAGACTTCTTAACTGTCAAGTACATGTTTGCTAAATCATCGTCGTTTTCTAATAGTTCATCTAATAGATCTCTAATCAATAAAGTTTTTTGGTAAAAAAGCGTAAGATCTTTGGACTTAATTAAAAGATGCCGCAGTTTAAGTCTATTGACCTCGTTTTCCAGATCATTTAAGATTTGAATACAGATTTGTGAGTGAAGCTTGAAATCTGTTTCCAGTGCGCTCATTACGTTGATGAAAATACTCTCGAGGGCTCTATGCTCGTAAAATTGAGAGTTATTCTTGGTGGAGGACAACTTAGACTCCAAGTCATACATAAGTACACTCAGTTTGGCAGCGGCGGAAGGGTTTGTTGTATCGAAGACGTAGACCTTATCTCGTTCGATAAGAGCTTTGATATGCAATAAGTTGATGACAATACAGTTTGGCTTACACATGATGGTTGGAATAATATCAATAGAGGAGTTATCTATTTTCCTCAGGTCTCTGGGGAAAAGGGAATGTTCAGTTAAAAAGGACCATTTAGGAAACTTCTCGGACATTGAGATAATATTTCCCTTAGAATTGAATACCGTACACGAAATGAACAGTGAATCAGAGGCAGAAATGGGCTTCAACGATAGTAACTGTTTCCGCAATATGGTGCTGTTGGTGTTTGCAGCAGTGGATGTGTCAGCATACTTTCTAAGAAATGGCGTGTTTGGTCTTCCAAAAGTTATTCTCGACAAAGGTTGGAAACAAGATATAGAACGTACCAGGAGACGCCGATTCATGAGATGCTTGATTGAAAATCACTTTCACTACGATTGCGTATACCGTTACTGTTAGCCTTGGTGCGATCTTGAGCCCTATTGTTCTATCATAATGCTGCAAAAAAAAAAAAAAAAAAAAAAAAAAAAAAAAAAAAAAAAAAAAAAAAAGAAGAAAAAAAAAAAGAGACAAAAGACTGGACCACCACAGAGGGAAGAACAACATACAAAAAAAAATCTGTTAGGAGTGTATATGTAAGTATGTAGGTATACAAGCTGCTGGTCGATCAATCAAAGAACTTTCTTGTCTTGGAAGGACCATACAATTCCAATCTGATGGCGGGCAATGCCTCTTCACTTAACAATTTCAATCTTTCCTCCAAAGTGTTGTTAATTTCAATCTTGTCTGATGCATTGGAGACCACAACACCGCCGGAAACAAGGTCTTTGTTCAAGTAATCATTGGAGATAACAATCTCTTCCAATGGTGCGCGCTGGGCCTTTTCCCCATACTCACGCATAATGTCGTCCTTCATCGACTCGATTAAATCGACGTCTCTTTCAAGAGCCTTGACAATCGCCTTAGGTTCCAACAACTTCAAAAGTGCCTCCACGATCAATGATTGCAAAATGGGCTTGTACTCGTCCCGGTTGTTGGCAATTCCTGACAACTTTTCCTTGGTTTCCTCGAATATCCCGTCTAGCGACTGTTCACGAGCAGAAAGAACCTTCAACCTCATTTTGTTTGCTATCGTTGACTTAGTAATCTGTTGCGAAAGCATGGCCTTCTTCAACTTGCTCTTGAAGTTGCCGTCAATGTTGTTGGTTTCATTTCTTACGATGTTGGTCTTCTCGATTTCGTACTCTTGGTCAGCCTTCAATTGGATTTCCTTCGCTTTTTCTTCAGCTTCCTTTCTGATGAAAGCTTGCATCTTGTTCAATTCATCGTTCACTTGGTTTGGTGTCAAAGCAGTAATAGCGGAGGACATGCTGTATCGGATGGTGCGTGGCCTGTTCTGTGCCTCTTTTGTAAAACAGTTACAAACAACTTTTCTTGCAACTGCTATTGTTCTTTGCTGATATATAGCGTGAGTTCTTATCGAAATGGCCGCTTTCGCCCCTCTCCGTGGCGGGTGACCTCGGGCGCACTTTTAGCCGATACTCAGTAAACAACAATAGGTATGGACTACGAAAGAACGGTTCTAAAGAAGAGGTCGAGATGGGGATTATATGTAGTTGTTGAGCAACGAGGGACAAGTATGACGAAATTGATGGTTAGATCTGAATGCATGCTGCGAATGGTGCGGCGGCGGCCGCTGCGTGTGCAGTTTTGTGCTCGATGGTTCTCCACAAAGAAGAATACCGCAGAAGCACCCAGGATTAATCCTGTGGGGATACAGTATTTAGGTGAGTCTTTGCAAAGACAGGTATTTGGTAGTTGCGGTGGTAAAGATGAGGTGGAGCAAAGCGACAAACTTATGGAGTTATCGAAAAAGTCGCTAAAGGACCATGGGTTGTGGGGGAAGAAGACGCTCATCACGGATCCAATATCGTTTCCTCTGCCGCCACTACAAGGCAGGTCGCTAGATGAGCATTTCCAGAAGATTGGGCGTTTCAATTCTGAACCGTACAAGAGTTTTTGCGAGGACAAGTTCACGGAGATGGTGGCACGACCGGCGGAATGGCTGCGGAAGCCAGGCTGGGTTAAATACGTACCTGGAATGGCACCCGTCGAAGTGGCATACCCAGACGAAGAGCTGGTGGTGTTTGATGTAGAAACACTCTATAACGTCTCTGACTATCCGACTTTGGCCACGGCCTTGTCATCGACGGCGTGGTACCTTTGGTGTTCGCCGTTCATATGTGGTGGTGATGATCCTGCTGCGCTGATACCCCTAAACACATTGAATAAAGAGCAAGTAATAATTGGTCACAATGTTGCGTATGATAGGGCACGGGTTCTCGAAGAATACAACTTCAGGGACTCGAAGGCGTTTTTCCTCGACACTCAATCTCTGCATATTGCATCTTTCGGGCTGTGTTCAAGACAGCGTCCGATGTTCATGAAGAATAACAAGAAAAAAGAGGCAGAAGTGGAATCGGAAGTACATCCAGAAATTTCCATAGAAGATTATGACGACCCTTGGTTAAATGTGTCTGCTTTAAACTCGCTAAAGGATGTAGCGAAATTTCACTGCAAGATAGATCTTGATAAGACTGATAGAGATTTCTTTGCTTCCACAGATAAATCAACGATAATAGAAAATTTCCAAAAACTGGTCAACTACTGCGCCACTGACGTAACGGCCACAAGCCAAGTGTTTGATAAGATTTTCCCTGTTTTCCTGAAAAAGTGTCCTCATCCAGTTTCGTTTGCAGGTTTAAAGTCCTTAAGCAAATGCATTCTGCCGACGAAGCTAAACGACTGGAATGATTACTTGAACAGCTCTGAGTCTTTGTACCAACAGTCCAAAGTCCAGATAGAATCCAAAATTGTTCAAATCATAAAAGATATCGTCCTGTTGAAGGACAAACCAGATTTTTATCTCAAGGATCCCTGGTTATCACAATTGGATTGGACCACCAAACCTTTAAGATTGACAAAGAAAGGTGTTCCTGCAAAGTGTCAAAAGCTGCCCGGCTTTCCAGAATGGTATAGACAACTTTTTCCCTCAAAGGACACTGTAGAACCTAAGATCACTATTAAATCAAGAATAATTCCGATTTTGTTCAAGTTATCGTGGGAGAATTCCCCCGTAATATGGTCGAAGGAGTCTGGATGGTGCTTCAACGTGCCCCATGAACAAGTAGAAACATACAAGGCTAAAAATTATGTTTTGGCAGATAGCGTATCTCAAGAGGAAGAGGAAATAAGAACGCATAACCTAGGATTGCAATGCACAGGTGTTCTTTTCAAAGTACCTCATCCCAATGGGCCGACTTTTAATTGCACTAATCTTTTAACCAAATCGTATAACCATTTTTTTGAAAAGGGCGTACTAAAATCTGAGTCAGAATTGGCTCATCAGGCTTTACAAATTAACTCTTCAGGGTCTTATTGGATGTCAGCAAGGGAAAGAATCCAATCCCAATTTGTAGTCCCCAGTTGTAAATTCCCTAATGAGTTCCAATCTTTGTCCGCAAAATCGTCGTTAAATAATGAGAAGACAAATGATCTTGCCATAATTATACCGAAAATCGTCCCCATGGGCACAATCACTAGAAGAGCTGTGGAAAATACGTGGTTAACCGCATCCAATGCAAAAGCAAATAGGATAGGTTCCGAATTGAAAACTCAAGTCAAAGCTCCTCCAGGTTATTGTTTTGTTGGGGCGGACGTGGATAGTGAGGAATTGTGGATAGCATCTTTAGTCGGTGACTCCATTTTCAATGTTCATGGTGGTACCGCCATTGGTTGGATGTGTTTAGAAGGCACTAAAAACGAAGGTACAGATTTGCACACGAAGACTGCTCAAATTTTGGGGTGTTCTCGTAATGAGGCGAAAATTTTTAATTATGGTAGAATTTACGGCGCTGGTGCTAAATTTGCGAGTCAGTTACTTAAAAGGTTTAACCCATCTCTAACTGATGAAGAGACAAAAAAAATTGCGAATAAGTTATATGAAAATACGAAAGGTAAAACGAAAAGATCAAAATTATTCAAAAAATTTTGGTATGGTGGATCTGAGTCAATTCTATTCAATAAATTAGAAAGCATCGCGGAACAAGAAACTCCAAAGACACCGGTACTGGGATGTGGTATTACCTATTCACTTATGAAGAAAAATCTGAGGGCGAATTCCTTTCTACCTTCAAGAATCAATTGGGCCATCCAGTCATCTGGAGTGGATTATCTACATCTTCTTTGTTGCTCCATGGAATATATTATTAAGAAATATAACCTTGAGGCAAGGCTTTGCATTTCCATCCATGATGAGATTAGATTTTTGGTGAGCGAAAAGGACAAATACAGAGCTGCTATGGCTTTGCAAATCAGCAACATATGGACGAGAGCAATGTTTTGCCAGCAAATGGGGATAAATGAATTACCGCAAAACTGTGCCTTTTTCTCGCAAGTAGATATTGATTCTGTCATACGTAAAGAAGTCAATATGGACTGCATAACCCCCTCGAACAAAACCGCCATTCCTCATGGGGAGGCGCTTGATATCAATCAACTGCTAGACAAATCCAATAGTAAATTGGGTAAACCAAATCTCGATATCGACAGCAAAGTATCACAATATGCCTATAACTACAGAGAACCTGTATTTGAAGAATATAATAAATCTTATACTCCAGAGTTCTTAAAATATTTTCTTGCGATGCAAGTCCAGTCAGATAAGCGCGATGTGAATCGGCTAGAAGATGAGTATCTGCGGGAGTGTACATCCAAAGAATACGCTAGAGATGGGAACACTGCAGAGTACAGCCTCCTAGACTATATAAAGGATGTCGAGAAGGGCAAAAGGACTAAAGTACGTATTATGGGATCCAATTTTTTAGATGGTACCAAAAATGCCAAAGCTGATCAACGAATCAGATTACCTGTTAATATGCCAGATTATCCCACACTTCATAAAATTGCTAACGATTCAGCAATCCCAGAAAAGCAATTGCTGGAGAACAGGAGAAAGAAGGAAAACAGGATAGATGACGAAAATAAGAAAAAATTAACCAGAAAAAAGAATACCACGCCTATGGAAAGGAAGTACAAAAGAGTGTATGGTGGCAGGAAGGCATTTGAAGCGTTCTATGAATGTGCAAATAAACCGTTAGACTATACTTTGGAGACAGAAAAACAATTCTTTAATATTCCTATAGATGGAGTGATTGACGACGTTCTGAACGACAAATCTAATTATAAAAAGAAACCATCACAAGCAAGAACGGCATCATCATCGCCAATAAGAAAGACTGCGAAAGCAGTACATTCCAAAAAATTGCCGGCAAGGAAGTCAAGCACTACAAATAGAAATTTGGTTGAGCTGGAAAGGGACATTACTATTTCTAGAGAGTACTAGGCAAAATCTGCATTAGCTTTCGCATTTGTATTTATATATACAGCACATTATAATATTATTTTTTTATTTATTTCTACTTACTTTTTTTCGCCAAATGAGAAAACAAAAGTAAGTTGCCCCTATTAGAAAAAGAGTTAACATTAGGAAACGGGGACAAAACAAAAGGTAGAATTCAAAATAGGAATTCAAAACCCAAATTATCTGCATCTTCTCGTTAGCTAAGATTTTATAGATCATTGCAGGCTCGATAAATTTTACATGGTAACGAAACATGTCGTTTGATTGGCTTAATGTTCCGGGATTGGACTTAAGCAGCGGGGACCAAGCAGAAAAGAGGCCATCGAATGGATTAGGACCACCCAGTGTGTCTTTTGATTTTGGTATAAATACTGCTGCTCCACATGATTCCAGCTTTTGGGATCAGGGATCAAGAAGTCACAGTGATACAACTTTGTCTTACAGAAATAATCACTCAAATACAGCAGCTGATAATGCCACTAACGTGAGCTCTCCTCAAAAGGATAATCCACCTAATGGGGAGGTACGAACACTTTCTGGAGGCGATGTGTACGCGGAGTCACCAGAAGACATGCAAGTCCCATTGTCTTTATCACAAAACCAACTTACCCATGAAGAAATAAGGACATATCTAAGATGGTACCACTATATATGTTTGAGAACCCATGGAAAACTAGTAAGATTGAACGACGTGTTTAGGTTCTTGACCAATTTTAATTTATCACAAAAAGTAAAAGATAGAATTGTGGAAATTTTCCGTAGCTGTAAAAATGCGTTAAATATTGGTCAATTTTTCGCTGTTTTAAGATTAGTTTCTAGAGCTATTATATATGGCATCTTACCTCTAAGACGCATGATCTTGGAAAAGGCACCTGTTCCCAAACCACGTCCTATCCTAAGTAGTGAGAATCACGAAGAGGTGTACGAGGAGGTGGAAGACGATGATAGTTCTGCCAAAACTGGTGATCAAAAGGTCGATTTTGACTCATTTGCTTCATTGCTGTTGACTGGTAAGACAACGAGAAAAAGAGTCAGGAGAAGAATCAAAAATTTGAATTTTAAGAGTAAGAAGGTTAGGTTTTCAGAGCATATAACATTTCAAGACCCTCCAAACCTCAATCAAGAATCATCTAATAATAGTGAAGCAAGAAAGCAAGATCCTGATGCAGAAGATGAAGATCAGGATTCTAATAATGACAGTCCTTTGGATTTCACATTGCCCATGGATCAATTATTAAAGAGGCTATATAAGCGGAGAAAAAACAGCGGATTAGTTTCGAGTTTGCCCAGCGAACAACAAGAAACTGAGGAGGAGAAGAAAGTTTTGGAGGATATGAAGGATTCCTTGTCCCATTTCAAACAAATACAGACTGTTGATTCTGCCTCATTGCCAATTTCATCGGTATTTTTACAGAATGGCAATACTCTACCAACTAGCAATGTGAATAACACCACTGTTCCACAGCAACTTCCGTTAGAACCTTTGAAGCCAACCGCCACAGGTTCAGCTAATCACCTGGTGCGAGAAGAATATAATCAGGGGTTGCATCCAAGCAACGGTGCCATCCAAACAGGTTTACAACCTTTAAAACCAACAGCAACGGGCTCTGCAAATTATTTGATGCGAAGTCATATGGAACAACCTCAGTCTATCAAACCTTCGAGTACACCAGAAACAGTTACAAACTCTGGGGGACTTCAACCTTTGAAACCTACCGCCACAGGTTCTGCAAATTACTTGATGAAACAGCATATCTCACCTTCAGTTAATAACCCAGTATCTTCGATGTTTCAGGCGCAATTTACGAACCAATCTTCATCTCCACAAAGTACAGGACCAGCATTTCTGAATTCTCCGAACATTACTCTTCCTCAAAGCAATCAACAGCAACCTTACCAAGAGGTTAATCCGACTCAAGCGAAAATTGAACCATCTAACATATCCCCTCAACACACCTACTCTAACAATGTTCGGATTAATAATGGTAACATCGTATCCATGCCGAAAGTAGAAATAACTGGTGCATTCCCCCCTCAAAACACTCTTCCTCAACATCAGCAATCGCATTTGCTTTCTCCTCAAAATACGATCCCGCAGCACCAACGGTCGCAATTGATATCTCCACAAAATACCTTCACTCAAAATCAGCCCATTCTTTCTCCGCAACATACTTATTCCAATAATCAAGCAACAATGATATCCCCCCAGAATACGTATACTAATAATCAACAGCAGCCCCAACATCTTCCACCTCCTCCACCTCCACGCGCTCAGCAGCAGCAACAAGGGGCCATTGTGCCACCTCAACATATGTACTCTAACGTGCAAAAGCAGAATAATTTGGTGCCGACCCAACCCTCCTATACAAATTCACCAAGCATACAATCTCCAAATTTTTTGTCACCTCAGAATGCTGCTAATAGTTACTTTCAATCTTTACTTTCTTCTTCACCATCTCCAAATCCTACGCCATCAAATGCGTCTACTGTTAATGGCAATAACGCCAGTAATGGCATAAGTTCATTCCAAAATACTAGTGCGGCAATGAACAATACTCAATCTCATCAGACGTATATTCAGCAGCAACAACAACAACAAACTCAACAACGAATATATGGTGGCCAACTTTCTCAAATGCAACAACATCCGGGGCAACTTCACTTAAACAACAGTGATATACATAGCCAACCTAACAAGCCTAATTACGGAATGCTAGGGCAGCAAGTTCATCAACAGCAACAGCAACAGCAGCAGCAATTTCCATTCACTGCAGATGTTAATAGATCCAATTCAAGCGATATTTTGGGTAACTTGCAGTCATTGCAGCAGCAAGTCGATGCTTTACAAATCCAATATAATAGGAGACCATAGTATCGTAAGCTAAACGAGGTGTATAGTTTTGAAAGATAATATATGTAGGTATATGTGTACATAAAGTCACAAAAGTGATGTAATTTATGAACACCTGTTTACTAGCATTATTTATTGTCTTGATTATTGAGCTAGTCTTTTAGTTTCACCAAACATTTAGCAACATGGCGTAAACCTCTGAACAATAGTTAACTAATTTTGCATATACAATGAATGTAGCCAGTAATATTTAATTATTTCTTTAATTTTTTGCTTTTCTTTGGAACCCGCACCAGCCAGTATAAAAATATTGCTGCACAATAGTCAAAGACAATATATGCACTAAAAATGCCATAGTTCATCCATCTACGTGAATACGAAGAACTCACAGTCGCCAGATAATCATTGGTAGAACTGAATTGACAAAAGTGACATTCAGTTTCGGAACTCCCATCGAGCAGATAACCCGTCCCGGTGGATTGCATATAAGGTTCCATATATTCCGAGCATGTCATACCGCTTGGAGGAACAATTTTTAAAAGTTCGTTGCTGGAACAAACGACACTAGCATTGGCCAGTCCTACCGATAGCAGAGCATCAATGAGGTATGTCAGTGGCGATACTCTATACATAAAAATCCAGAATCTTGGTAGAATATTTGGCGTAGCCAGAACACCGCAGAAAGATAATGACATTATAAAGAAAAGTGAAGCGAGATTCGCAGCATTTTCTGCAATTTCAATGCATGAAATCACTAATACCCCCATTGAACTGATGTAGACGTAAAACGCGCACGCAAATAACCAAAATAAAGCTCCTCGTTCATGAAGTTGATTTGCATAAGAAGCATTTCTGTAAAATCCAACAGGATAATAATAGACGAAAAAAGCTATAGTACCGGCCAGTAAATTCCAAGGGATTTCCACGAGAATCTGCGATACAATAAATGCTTTCCACGAAAAGGTTCTTGATGGCCTTTCTCTAGCTTCATAAAGTTCCCTCTGCTGAACGAAAAGTGGTAAATATTGTTGCAATATTGGGTTGAATACCACTGTAAACATAAAAATGGCCAGCATTTGATTCTGTAGGCCCTGTAATGATGTATTCGCCTTGAAAAAAGTGAAGCCTATGAAGAGTTCAGACACAATTGTTGAAAAAAATTTTGACCATAAGTAAAATGGTGTTCTCCAATATTGATGGAATAATCGATAACTCACCAATTTGATCTGGTACAAAGTTGACGTAGCAAACTCCTTCTGCTCCTCATTTGACGAACCTTCCGTCCGTTTAGGCAATTCTCGTTCCATCCAGTCCAACTCTTTCTGCATTTCCCTATATTCTTCAGAATCTCTCCAAATGGCAAAATAATCTTGACTAGCGTGAGTTCCTGGTGCAGCACCTACTATTTCTAACATCCATTCGGCTGGATTGGCATCTGGTGGGCATTTATGGGCACCATGAGCTTCGAAATAGTTAATCATTGTTTTGCAACCTTTCCCTAGCTCTCCAAAATATACAGTTTGTCCGCCCTCTTGCAAAAATAGTAACCTATCAAACTCTTGCATTAAGAGAGCAGAAGGTTGATGAATGGTACATAAAATTGCTTGTCCGCGACTAGCCAATTTCTTCATTAATTGACAAGTTGACCATGCAGTTTGGGAATCAAGCCCAGACGTGGGCTCATCTAAAAATACCAACAGTTTTGGTTTGGCAGCTAACTCCACACCTATGGTTAACCTTTTTCTTTGTTCCACATTTAAACCTTCACCAGGAACGCCTACTATGGCATCAGCATAAAGTTTCATCTCCAATACCTCAATGACTTCTTCAACGTATTTATCTTTCTCCTCGATGGATACATCATCGGCTTGACGCAGGTACGCGGAAAACCTTAATGACTCTCTCACAGTTGCGGTTTTCAAATGCAAATCCTGCTGCTGACAATAACCAATTGATCTGGGGAAAGACTGGTCCCGCGGTCTACCATCTACGAATACATCACCAGTGATTAAACCCATCGTGGTTCTCTCGGCAAGACAATCTAATAACGTTGTTTTTCCTGCACCAGATGCGCCAATCAAGGCAGTTAGTGTACCAGGCTTGACCCAACCATCAACATTATCCAAAATTCTCCTCTTCCCATTCTTAATCGGGATATCGTAGCATAAGTTTTTCCAATGAAAAATCGCTTGTGATTTGGACAATTCAATGTCATCACTTTTACTAAAACTATTGCTTTGAGACGCAGAAGATGAAGGAGATGAATAATGCTCCTTGGCGACAGTTTTATCGTTACCCATTATAGCTGCATCAGAATCGCGTAAAAATCTTGAATCAGTCGCACTTGAATTGTTGTTCATCTCTACATCTTTCTCAGCATCAGATGTTGACAACGTTGGTTGGTTTTTCTTTTTCTTCTCAGAGACAATACCCTTCTTCTTCATCTTTTTAACCACACTATGGGGAAATACTAACATCTCACCATTTTGCTTTGCTCCTTCATTGTATTCACAAAAGAATAAATACAGAAATAAGAAAAAAATAATGTATGCTAAACCAATACCAACAGACCGCCATTTGTTCTTATGTCGATAGCCGTAGTTCGTTTGAATGAAATCATCACCACTTACATAATTATTTCCTGGGATAGAACCGAGGGCGGAGCAGGTGACTTCGTCACCTGTTGCGTTGACATAATTTGGCCCACTAGGTATATACTGAGCACATGGGAAATTTCTACCATGAAATTCGTTAATCATTAGCGATTCAAAAAGGTAAGACAATGGGTTGATATAAGAAATCCATTTTGACCAGCCAAGCATTTGGACTCTTGGGATGGCAAACCCAGTGTACATTGCAAAAGCTAACAGAAGAACAGATGCGGGAACCATTGCCTGAGGTAAAGTTTTCGACACTGAGCCAATGCATCTGAACAAATGCGACATAGCAAAAACTGTTATAATGTTTATTAAAAAGTAAAAGAAAAAAGCACCGGCATCTCTTTTTAGATTGATTAAAAAATAATATGGTATGTTGAAAGTTACTGCCGTGGCTAATTTTGTTGGAACATCAGAAAATGTAGAGGCGAAGGCATCAGCACTTGGGCGATATAACGAGTAAGTCTTGTGCTTTTCGGTAATGGGCCTCGTCTCATAGAGTGAAAAGATCTCTAAAAGTGATGAGAACGCATTGAACAGAATAGCAAAAAAAATAGCCGCGCCTCGGTAATAAAAGGTTGTTGTGGTAGTGGAAAGCATGACTTCATAAAACATTGATCCCAAGATAAGAGCCATTGCTGCATGACTCAAAACCGTGAAAAGTTGAATACTTGGGTCATTCTTAATCCTCCATATATCCCTGATTAGAATATACTTAACTTGCAAAAAGAAACTTACTGTATAAGGAGAGGAGGGCCGTGCTCTCTTAGATTGTTTGGCAATATGTGCATTTTTTATTTGTTCTCTTTGCTGGGAAGAGTCTGTATCTAAATGTTTGTTCACCTGCACCTGTAATTGTTTGTATTCCTCTGATTGAATCCAGTACTGGTTCATTTCATAGGCCGTTTGTGGGATCATAATTCCATGTTTGACCATGTCTTTGTCCTTAATTCTTTCAGAAGGACTAGTAATAGAGGTCAAATAATCTGCTGTGGTCTGCCTTTCGGGACACACATATCCCATTCTTTGAAAGTACTTTTTGGCCTGCTTACTTGGGCCAAAGAAGATTTGGTAACCATCGTAAAGAACACAGACTTTATCGAACAAATCATAGGCATCTTTAGAACATTGGTAAATGGCCACAGTGGCTGCAGACTTTGTGATAGTGGCTTGCGTTTTCAAGGCCTTGATGAACTCCAGCGCGGTAGCAGAATCTAAGCCCCTCGTGGCATTATCCCAGCACTGAAACTTCGAGCCACATATAGACACTTCAGCAATGGAAACTCTTTTCCTTTCTCCCCCGGATACACCACGAACAAAATCATTACCCACTTTTGTATCTGCAGTGTGGCTCAGTCCGTAAGTTGCCATTGCCACTTCAGTCATGTGTTTGGCAAATGTGTCCCTATCGACACCCTTGATTCGGTTCCTTGGTGTCTTCAGTCTTGCCACTGTGTATAAAGTTTGGAATACTGTCAAGTGCGGGATGTGAATGTCTGATTCTGCATTGTAGACCACTTCACCACGGTAATGGTTTTTGATCTCTTTGTTGGAGAATCCATTGTACGTGATGATTGTGTCCGGAGAAATCTTGAATCCGTGTGTATTTACAGATATAGATTTCAGCAGCGTAGTACATCCTGCACCGGGTCGTCCAAGCACAACAAGTAGTTCCCCCGGATTGATGCATCCGTCCATCGGCTTCAAAATTTGGAAACCGGAGTCATTATCTTCACTCTTGCCATGTGTCCGGTGGAAAAGACGTCGAGATATGCACCTCCAACTCATTTTCAAGTATTTGATGGGCATATTACCAAATGTTCCCTGATATGTTATATCGGCAGAATCACCGGAGGCACTCAAATCTTTCCAGGCGCAACCTAATGAAAACGGTTTATAGAAATCCGAATCATTCTCGCATATTTGTGCCATATTTCGTACCCATCTGACACTCGAGAAATTTTCTGATCGAGGATCCAATGTCTCATCGTAGTCTGGATCATTGACGTCCAAAAGGATTGGGTTAACTCCCTTGATATCACTAGCGAAAATTGACCGGCTCAATGACGATGAAGAAGCAGCAGTTAGTGTATTCGGGTCGCCAGTGCCGGTAATACGCTTTTCTTGCGATAAAAGGGAAGATTGGCTCGTCAGCGTTCTTGCCAATTCTTTTATTTCTTCTTGAGCTGCCGCGTCGAGGCCTTCGTACGGCTGTGTTTCGTTAGGTGGGCCGTCCGGCGCAGCATTTCCTTGATTCAAACCCGAGTTTGAACTTGAGGGCGCTTGCAACATCCTAACAACTATGTAAGACCAGAAATTATTGTTTGATTTTTCTACTATACCGGAAACGTTTACTAAGTATAGAAATATAATAACGCTAGATATCTTCTATGGTTCTGTCACGGGGAGAGATAAGAAAGTAAGATGCTTGCCCAACCGTCCTTCCTTATATACTTACATAAGGCGCACTATGTGGGGAAAACCTATCAAATTATTGGTACTGATGACAGCAGGTGTATTATTAATACGAACAAAATAAAAATATGCCGACCAATTCTGTAGTAGTACTGTACTATATTGAATATTAAGGGTTTTTCTGGTCTTAGCGTATCCCTTTATCAGTCCGTGGAACAAAGCCACGGGCGGCTGTAACAATGACCATGGAATCATTCAGTCGCCCTAAAAGCGCATTCCACGGAGCGTTTATAGTGATCTTGGTCACATGATATACGCGTGACTTTTTTTTTATTTTTTCTCCCTGTCTTCCGCAAAAGTGGCTCAAAATTCTTCGGATTTTGGCATTATAGCGCGAATGGTGCAGCGCAACCAAACAAACACCAGTTGTCGCACCCAAAAGATGCAAAAGCGGGGAGCCAGTTAGTTTTCCTTCAAGTTTTGGTTGAAACAGCCTTTAATATTTTATAGAAAGGTAAACTATCTGCTCAGTGAATAGTATCTGTAAGTCAGGCATACATTCGAAACACTTCCAAATACAAAATAAGAACGCGCAACGATGTCGTCATCAGTGCCATACGATCCATATGTGCCTCCAGAGGAGAGTAACTCAGGCGCAAACCCAAATTCCCAAAACAAGACTGCTGCTTTGAGACAAGAGATTGATGACACGGTGGGAATAATGAGAGATAATATCAACAAGGTTGCTGAACGTGGTGAAAGGCTAACATCCATTGAGGACAAAGCTGATAACTTGGCTATCTCCGCACAAGGATTCAAGAGAGGCGCCAACAGGGTCAGAAAGCAAATGTGGTGGAAAGATCTAAAAATGAGAATGTGTTTATTCTTAGTTGTTATTATTTTACTAGTGGTAATTATCGTTCCTATCGTCGTCCATTTCAGCTAACGCTCATCGGTTCCCGATGCTAATTCTAAAAAATATATACAGTAGTCATAATAGTAATAATAATATAATCATAATTTATAAATTCAGTAAGAAGCAAAATGTAGTTTAATATAGTGTACACTAATACGGCGCGCGGTTAATATCTTCCATAATATCGATTTCATTATCATACTATTGACAAATACTTCTATTATTAATTAACTATGTAGTTTCATTTTTTTTTTTCTCTTTTTTTGTCATTTCTTTTTTTAGCATTCATGTACAATTTTGTTTCTCGCGCCATCAGTTTTAGTGGCCGTCTTGAACGACTTGTTGGGCAACAAGGTCAACTATTCTCTTAGTTGAGGGCAAGGATAACCACGCTGGTATATAGGCTTCTACTTGGTCAAATTTTCTTGTCTTTATCAAACTGAATGGGTCAGTAAATGGACCTGTTTCTGGAGTGATAAATATACTGCTGCTATGCTCGTGACCCTTAGAATCATTACCTGATGAAGATAACGCAGCTTCTTTCTTAACTATATCAGCAACGTATCTTAAGATTTCCTGTGGAATTGGAGACTCATAGTCTGCCACCTGGTATTGTGAAATCAATTTTTGCAATTGTGCAGGTGTCAGCGAATAACAAATTCCTCTTAAGATATCAATGTCTTCGATAGTATACTTACGGACTTGCAGTAGCTTAGCGGTCTGAATCAAATGTTGTAAGCACTCAGTACCATCTGTCAAGCCATGCGTCTTGCACCATTCCTCTAATCTAGTAACGTTGTAGTTCAATTGAAGACCCCTTTTCCACGACAAGAAATTACGTTTCATGATTAATTCGTTAAAACAAATTGCATCCACATAATTCAATAAGGTTGTGACTACAGCATGGAACACTTCATTCTCAATATGAAAAGATTTCATGCACCAGTATATGCTGTTGAAAAAGGTCAAAATGTCGTCCATTGTATATTCTTCAGTGTTAGCAAAAATTTTGTTCAAAAACCCGCTGGTTTCTCCCGCGCTGAAACCTGGTAATGATTCGGAGATGACCACAGCATTGATGGCCTTTTTTTGCAATTGCTTCTGCAATTTCTTCAGCCAAATGTTATATATATTATAACTTAGAGCTTCGAAATCATCCTTTAGTTCTGTAACCAATGAAACATACTCCTTATACTCCTCATCGGTCATGCCGTTTTTGAACGTTTCTTCGGTTAAAATAGAGTTTAGAGCAAACACCACAAATGAGTATAACTCTCTAACGTTTGCTAACCAGAATACACCGCTTGGAATTAAATCGTTACCCTTCAATTGAGTGACAACTTTTTGAATTGTAGTCAATACTTGGGCAAGAAAGCTTTCACTTTGCTTGGTCAGCCCAAATCTCCACATTTCACTTAAAACTATAATCAGTATTCTAGCCGGATAAACAACGTCTCTTTTACTTAGTTGAATAGCTACACCAGCATCCGGTACTTCGAATCCCTTTAACAGGCCTTCCGTGATTTCTTGATTCAAAATTTCAGTGTCCTCCAATAACCTGTATAACTCTTCATTGATTTGTGTAGCATTGACACCATTTTCGCGATCGACACTCAATGAATCAATGTGGTTGTTTCCGGACAATGGAGTAGATCTAGACTTTAGATTCAAATCATTAGGAGATAAGTCGGAATTCTCAAGCATCATATTGTTGAAATTTGAAGCACCGCCTCCCATTACATCCTTTAATGGTGTTTGAGGTAGTACACTAGTAGTAACGGTGCCCAGCGACATGGCAGTTTGTAACCTAGCAATTTCTTCCTTTAAAGATTTAACTTCGTTTTGCAAGTCTCCGTTTAATGTCTGGTATTCAACCAATGTTTTCTTTGTTTGCTCTAATTCTTCAAGTTGCTTTTTAGATTCTTCTTTCAATTCATCATGTTGTTTAACCATGTCCTCCAACTCTAATTGAGCGTCCTTTAGAGTTTGTTCAGTGGATTGCAAATTGTTCTCAATAGTTTTTTGTAATTCCATATCCTTAGATTTCTGATTATCAATATCTATTAAGTGCTCTTTTTTCATATTTTCTAATGTCTCTTGTAACTTGGCACTTTCTTCCACTTGAACCTGTAGTTCTTTAATTCTTTCTGTCATTTCTTTATTTTCTTTGACCTTGGATGCTAGGTTCTGCGTCAGTTCAATCACTTTATTCTCTAATTTATAGCTCACTTCTTTCAGATGATTAACTGATTTAGCGTCTGCCTTCAATTGTTTCAATTTCCTTTGAGCAGCTCTTCTTCTGATCAAAGATTGGACAACAACAGTGTCTTTTTTAGTGCGTAAAAATCTCGATCTCGGCTCAAAGGTCCTAACTTTACTTTGAATAGTTACCGCAGCATTATATTCATGTTCTTGTTTCAGTTGTCTTTGTTTTAGTTCCTTTCTAATTTTCTTTTGCAAATTTGTAATTGTTCTCAATACGCTGAACACATTGGCACGGATGGAATGACCCCTGTAAGCGGCCTGTAATAAAGTTGCACAGTTAACTTTCATTTCATCATTAACGCGTTGACGAATGATGAAACCTTTGATGTTGTTCTGCAAATACTTGATGGCCTGAGATATTTGCAAATATTGCTTACGGTAATATTTAGCTCTAATTTTCTTCTGGATCATAACAATTGAATTATGCATCTTATTGCTTCTAAGTTTTTCCAGATATGCAAGCATACCTGCTTTGAAGAAAATTTTTGTATTACCAATCTGGTACTTGGATTTGTCCTTTACAGTAGCATCTAGGATCATTTTAACCACTGATATGATATCTTCTTCTGTAGTTTCCTTTTTTTTGAAGATTAGGTCCCACTGCTCATGTGGTATCAAGATGTAATATCTTAATACAAATTCTTCAAAAGTCCACCTAGAAGGAAACCCAGCACAAGATATTCTAATAGTTTCCAAAACACCACAGGCTCTGAGTTGAGACAACACCATCAAATTATCAAATTGCCAAGCTTCTTTATCTGCATTAGGCTTTATACAACGAATATAATGAACATTAGTTGAGTTGATGGTATTCATTAGTTCAATCAAAGATTGCTTAAACATGGAACCTAAAGTGGGTTTCCTGTTAACCGTTCTTATCGGACCTGGCTTTTTACTGCCAGCCTGCTCTAATTCAAGCTTTTTCGCTTCTTCCAGTTTTTTGGCAGCTTTTTCTAATCCCTCTAAGATATTTATTAGTGTCTCGTTGGTAGAAGCCTTCAACACTTCCAAATGTCCGTCAGATACGGTGTCTCTATTTTTTTCAATAAATCCTTCCACATCATAAGCGACATCTAGAGCATAATGGCTCACGATAAATTTAGTTTGCCCGAATCTTGGTTTAGAAAATACTTTGTTCGTAGGAGATTTATCCAAAGTTTGATAAAGTTTTTGGGTCCAAGATTCGTCGGAACCAGCAGGTAACCTACTTTCTTCGTCAAGCAGTGATAAAATACCCAACTTGTTTTCAATCAGATCAATACAAGGTTGATTATCATTAAACTCTATAAAAGACCATTCAATTTCTTCTTTAACGTATTCTTCTTGCTCTAATTTGAAAACATGTTGGTTGAACTCTTGTTGTAGTTTTTCGTTGGCATAGTTAATACAAAATTGTTCAAATGAATTTTTTTCAAAATGTTCAAACCCATAAATATCCAGAACACCAATAAATGAGCTAATTTGGTCGTTCACAGCCGGGTTGCATAACACGGTGTTGATATTTTCCACAAGCCAATCGAAAAGGGCGGAATAAATAAACTTAGCCACGGAATCTTTGGCAACCAGAGCTTGATTATAATTTAGATTCGAAACAATTTTCTCTGACCTTGTAATGATCTGCTTTTTGGTGACCCATTTGGCAAAGTTGTAGGCATCAATTCCCAGCAATTCGCACGCCAGTTTCAGGTTTGGCTCATCAGCTGATAGTGATGCATCATTTCTAGTTTTTTTAATTTCTATGTTACCGATATGCAGAAGTGCGGCCAAGATCTTAAATATTTGGTGTTGAGTTTCCTTGGTGATTCCGACTAATGTCAATGCATCTACTGTAATTTTGTATTCTTTGGCATCATCAATACCGTTGATCTTGGTGTCACCGCCTTGGTTCATGTAGAAGTAATCTGAGGCATCGGTAAGATGCAATTCCTCCTTGGTTTGAGCTGGTAATCCAGCCATTAATTGATAAAATATGTGGTAGTTTCTCTCAATTGGCGGCTGGTAAACTAATCTGGACCGTTCCAACAAGTATGTGCGGATCCTTGCTCCAATAATAGATGTGTCCTTATCGAATAAAATTTCTAGATACTTACCAAATCTGGAAGAATTGTCATTTCTGGTAGTCTTAGCATTACCAAATGCTTCCATGATAGGGTTTGTAGCTAGAATCTTTTGTTCTGTTTCCGACATTTCCACTTGATGTTGTACAGTAGCGGAATTTTCCTCTTCTACAGAAGCAAAATAACGCATAATATACTTGGCAGAAACCGTTTTTCCAGCACCAGATTCACCACTTACCACAATGGTTTGATTTTGTTTGTCATTTTTCATCAACCTATACGCTTCTTCGGCAATGGCAAACAAGTGAGGTTCCAATTCACCTCTGCGCTTTCCCGCATATGCTTGGATCATGTCTTGTGTATAAAGCTGGTCGACACGATCAAAAGGGTTTGTAGCAATCAGAACAATACCCGAGTATGTGTAGATATTCAATTGAGAATAGCGCTGTTTGATGGCATGTAAAACAGCTGGCTCATTCAAGTAAGATAAAGAGGTCAAATCTTCCGTTGCTTCCAAAATGGGAGGGTTTCTAAGAAGCGGTAGAGATTGGTCCTTATCGTTATTCAAGTCTTTTGTGTCCACGGACACGATTTCATCGTCTTCCAATTGTAACTCCAGGTGGTACTTGCCGTCGTTGAACTCATTTTTGATTACTTCCGCCCCAATCCAGCCCAATTCTTTATGGGGATACCAGCATCGTGTACCCACTTCAAAAGACATTATACGCTGTAATATCTGCTGTTTTTATGTCCTATATGTACAATGGTATAAGTATCGCTGTCCAATGGAATGGTGTCGAATAGTACCTTAGAAAACAAAAAACAAGCAAGCAGCCAGAAATCGAACGAATAATTTCAAGCGAGAAAAGTGAAATGACTTTGCGAGACTTTTTTGTTCTCTGATTGGCCTTGCAAAGTTGATAGATCTCTGAAACGCAGGCTACGAATCGTATCAAATGAAGGCGTGTTTGGGATTTCTGATATTTGGCTTTTCGAGAAGCGCGATCATAAACAAAAAAAAGGAAAAAATCACAAAATAGCCCTGGGTCGGGTAATAGTTTTTGCCCTACGTTTTCGTAAATGTGTCACTAGGTGCAATTGCCAATAATTAATTGTAACCTACTCAATATCTATTTTAGCCCTACATACGTTAGGGTCGAAAATCTGTTGGGGTTTTGGTTTTAACAGCGTAAACTAAACCAGATAAGCATCGAGAAACGGCGCTTGGCACATCGTATATCAACAAGACAAACCAGTGACCGGAGTTCTGAGGCGTCTTCGAGCCTATTTATTTATTGATCTGGGTCGGATAGTTCACCCTATTTGTGGAGGAAAAGATCTTCCCATATCTAAATTTTTTTTTTTTTTTGGTTTAAGTTATAGTTGATACATTAAGTGAAAATGAACTTGCTAATTGACCGGATGGAGAATCCCGGATCGAGGAACTGTACCCTGTTACCTCCTTCATTCCCAAGAGGCTTTTGTAAGGGAAGAAGGGCTTCCAGTGGCGACGCAGTGAAGATAAAAGAATCCGGTCTACAGCCGCAGCCGCAGCCGGAACCTCTACAAGCTAAAACAAATGTTGCACACTTTTCGAAATCATCTTCTAGATTACCTGTCATAGCAGTGAATGATAATCCGGTGGTCCCAAGACCAAGCACTGAAGTAAACTTGGGATCGTTGTTACAAAAGGAAAGGGAGAAAGAAAAGGAGGAACAGCCTGCGCTGCATGATAGGAGACATTTATATGTGACAAAGAATAGGGCACATGGGGTACGACAACGTTCATTGGAAATGACTAGCTTACCTGTCCTGGGATCGACCAAAACCGGGAAGTTTAGCGATTTTTTGTTTGAAGATGACATCGATAACAGAGTAGGTCGACACAGTAGATCATATAGTGGGGCATCCAGTTTGGATGATCCATTCAGAGTGTCGCCGAAAACCGACTTCAACTCTAATAGGGCCAGATTGTCTTGCCTTAGTAAAGGACGTCGTGGTTCGATGTCCGTTTTCCAAAGCTGTCATACTGGGCTAGCTTTCAATCAAATACAGGGTTCCTCCTCTTCGCAACGTAGATCATCCGCTGGTTCTTTTGATTATGAGAGGAAACGATTGGTTAACCAATTTTTACAGCCTTCTTTGGGAAATTCAGACCCATTTGATACGTTGAGGGAGTCGGTAGTGTTTGAGCCCTCATCCACCGCTGGCGGCATTAAATTAGGGAATATGCATTCTCAATCACAAATTTCCGTAAACTCCTCCCCCAGCACATCTTTGTTTTATCATGATTTGGACGGTTCTGCTGTCAACGATTCTTCGTCATTTCTGTATTCCCGTTCTAATGTACCAGCATTTTTGTCGTCATCAGCCTTTTCGTCCACGTCATCCACCTCATCAGATTCAGAAGATGTGGATAGAAGAAGTTTAAACGGTGTATATCCCTCTTTAGGATATTTGACTAACCAGAGGAAACCAAGGAATTCATCAGGCTCTTCCACTGCTCCTGGCACCGATACCTTGGGATTTAAGTATTTACTGAATAGGCAGAAGTCAGCGGATTCTTCCACTAGGTTCAAGAGTGTACTGAAGGTGAACAATAATAATGGCTCCGCAGCCACTCCTGATTCTAGCTCAAACTCTATTTCGAAGAGCAACTCAAATTTGAATGATAACATTGATGAATTGAATTATTATCAAAATCATATTTCGACACTTCTAGTGAAGATCGAGAATGAGATGAGAAGAAATTTAAACGATACAATAATCAAGAATGAAAACAACGTTCAAAAAACTATCCAAAAGTATGATCTTCTATCAGGAGAGTTAACCCTTTTATTAGACGAAATGACCACCTTGCGAACCACGGTGATTGATCAATTCTTGGTCAAGTTGAAATCAGACTTTGACGAGGATGACAATAAGGCGTTTATTAATGAATTAAAGATATCAGTCGAAGAAAGTGTAGCGCAATTACAAGGATTGGAAAGGAGAATGGAGGTTTGCCAAGAGAGATTAAATAAACAAAAGTCCTCTCTAAGGGAAATGGATAGTTTGATAGAGCTGAAAAACGTGTTAAATAAATCGAAGAACAACACGAAATCCATCTACCTGTATAGGTATTTCATCATTGACATTATTGCATTTCTTTTGATGGGCGGCTTTATCGTTTACGTCAAGAATTTGTTAACTCGTTTTTTTACTCGTTAAAAAGTCAAAACAAGGTCACTTTACAAAAATGGTACGCGTACAAAGATAAAATCACCTCTGAACATAATAATATACATCTATATACATATATATATATATATATATATATATCACATCAATCAACGCGCATGGACATTTGAATCAATGGGGCAGGAAAGGCGATGCAGTGGCCAAATTTCTTTGTTCATTTGTGGCGTTGGGTCAATGAGTCAAAAAATGAAAAAAGTCGACAGACGTTTTTCAAAAAGCTTCAAGAAAAGAAGAGAAAAAGTAAAAGCGTATTGGTAAAAAGAGTAAGAACAAAAAGGAGCACAGGCAACCAATATAAAGATGTCCAGTTCACAACAAATAGCCAAAAATGCCCGTAAAGCAGGGAATATTTTGAAAACCATCTCAAACGAGGGCAGATCAGATATTTTATACAAAATTCACGATGCCCTGAAGGCTAATGCGCATGCCATTGAAGAAGCGAATAAAATCGATTTAGCTGTTGCCAAAGAGACTGGCCTAGCGGATTCTTTATTGAAACGTCTCGACCTATTTAAAGGGGACAAATTTGAAGTTATGTTACAAGGTATTAAGGATGTAGCCGAACTAGAAGACCCTGTTGGCAAGGTTAAAATGGCCAGGGAATTAGATGATGGCTTGACGTTGTACCAAGTAACCGCTCCAGTCGGCGTTTTGTTAGTTATCTTTGAATCCCGTCCAGAAGTTATTGCCAATATTACCGCATTGAGTATCAAGTCTGGTAATGCTGCAATTTTGAAGGGTGGTAAAGAGTCTGTGAACACGTTCAGAGAAATGGCAAAGATCGTTAACGACACCATTGCACAATTCCAAAGTGAGACTGGTGTTCCTGTGGGCTCTGTGCAATTGATCGAAACCAGACAGGATGTTTCCGACTTGTTGGATCAAGATGAGTACATCGATTTAGTTGTTCCTCGTGGTTCCAATGCCTTAGTCAGAAAAATCAAGGACACTACAAAAATTCCCGTGTTGGGTCATGCGGATGGTATCTGCTCAATTTACTTGGATGAAGACGCAGATTTGATTAAGGCAAAAAGAATTAGTTTGGATGCAAAGACTAACTACCCAGCTGGTTGCAACGCTATGGAAACGTTGTTGATTAACCCAAAATTCTCTAAATGGTGGGAAGTTCTGGAAAACTTAACTTTGGAAGGCGGAGTGACTATCCACGCTACAAAAGATTTGAAAACTGCGTATTTTGATAAACTGAATGAGTTAGGGAAATTGACAGAAGCAATTCAATGCAAAACCGTTGATGCTGATGAGGAGCAAGATTTTGATAAGGAATTTTTATCCTTGGATTTGGCTGCCAAGTTTGTTACATCTACAGAATCGGCCATTCAACATATAAATACACACTCTTCGAGACATACCGACGCTATTGTAACGGAAAATAAAGCAAACGCTGAAAAATTTATGAAGGGTGTCGACTCCTCTGGTGTTTACTGGAATGCATCAACTAGATTTGCCGATGGTTTCAGGTACGGTTTTGGTGCTGAAGTGGGTATTTCTACCTCTAAGATTCACGCCCGTGGTCCAGTTGGCTTGGACGGTCTGGTGAGTTATCAATACCAAATAAGAGGTGACGGCCAGGTTGCTAGTGACTACCTTGGTGCTGGTGGTAACAAAGCTTTTGTTCACAAGGATTTAGATATAAAGACTGTGACATTATAAAAATTTTTAGGATAAAGCTAAGTTCCATGTATGAAGGACGTGTATACATAGTTCAGTAAAGCCATCAAATAAGTACTCTTGTCAACTCATTCTATGGTGTGATAGTTAATTGCTTACTTGTATCGCTATTAACGACTTTTTTTTTCTTTTGGCGGAAGCTTCAAGACAAAAATGCGATTTGAGCTGACTCGAACACTTATTAAACCAGACGGAAAAGCACGACTCATACATATCATAGGCAGTTTTTACTAGGGCTCCGAATAATTTGAATAATAAGGTTGATTAAGTTTGTTTGCTTCATCCAATTAGCTTTCAGTTTTCCTTATTTAAGCTTCTGATTTCGGAATCAAAAGTTGAGCAACGTTATAGCTTGCTTTTTCGGAGGAGAACGCTGTTGTTCACATTTCAACACCAGAAATTGCTGATTTTTACTCCTACTTAGTATACATTTCACTAAACAATACGTTTTACCATGGCATTTTCACGTCTTACATCTACTCATCAGTCCAATCATAACGGCTACAGTAATAGCAACAAAAAAGGACAAAGTCTTCCACTAACCCTTTCTATTGATGTAGAATCACCGCCATGTGTTCTTTATGGGTCTGCTATGGAATCCTCAGGTGCTGTGCTAAGTGGACTTTTTACTGTGACGGTTGTCGATCCCTACAGTAGTGCTGAAGATAAATCTTTAAAGAATACAGAATCTAATGTGTCGACGACTTCTAAAAGCCTAAAAAGAAAGAGTACATTTGGTTCTGCACTTTCATCTAGATTGTCCAGCTTGTCAGCGTCGACGTCAAATATCTCTCCTTCAACATCTTCTACATCCATATCGCATTCTCCCACGCCTGCTAATTTAAGAATAATGGCTGGTTATACCAAGATCACCATTACGTCGGTAACACTAAGTTTGGTACAGAAGATCCATTTCCATAAACCCTTTGTGCCTAATATTTCCTCAATGCAAACCTGTATGAACTGTAAAACAAAGATTACAAACATGAAAAGCTGGGAAATTCAGAGTAATACCCAGGATCTTTCTGTTGGAAGCCACTCTTACCCATTTTCCTATCTTATACCGGGGTCTGTCCCATGTTCTTCATCGCTAGGTGCTACGGCTGAAACCCAGGTCAAATACGAACTTATCGCTGTTGTGACGTATATAGATCCTCATAGAAATTCCTTTTCTTCCGGTCATTCTACTCCCAGGAAAGAAGGAAGCTCTTCTAAGAAGCGGTTGTTGCAACTAGCGATGCCCATCGCCGTGACTCGAAGTATACCGCGCGGGCCTGATAAGAATTCTCTAAGAGTATTTCCTCCTACAGAGTTAACTGCTGCTGCTGTTCTTCCTAATGTTGTATATCCTAAATCTACTTTTCCTTTGGAGATGAAATTAGACGGTGTTTCTTCGGGGGATAGGAGATGGCGAATGCGTAAATTGAGTTGGAGAATTGAAGAAACTACAAGAGTTAAAGCACATGCTTGTCCAGTGCACAAGCATGAATTGAGGCAGTTAGAAGAGCAGGTTAAAATAAAAGAGTCAGAAAAAAGTAAAAAGCCACGCAGTCATATTAAGCGTTATGGTGAACTAGGCCCACAAATCCGGGTTGCAGTAAACTCTTTAGAAAATATGCCGTCGCAAAGGCTTCCAGGCGAGCCCGGTCGTGAACAAGCACCTAATTCTTCGGGTCCAGCGTCAACTGGTAATGTTGGACTTGATGATGAAAATCCTGTTAATGAAGATGAGGAAGACCAACCCGGTAGCGAATTCATCCATCCCAGTGACGACGCTTTGCGTCAGGAGTTACTAATGCAGCAACAACGCGCAAGACAACAACAACTTCAACAAGAGCTAAAAAACAACAGTAGTTTATTTACGGAAGAGGTTCGGATAATATCTAAGGGAGAAATGAAGAGTGGATGGAAAACCGATTTTGACAATAATGGAAAGATTGAGCTAGTTACAGAAATAGATTGTATGGGACTTAATTCAGGCGTCTCTAATCCGGTAATGCATGCATCGACACTACAAACTCCTTCCACGGGCAATAAGAAGCCCAGCATCAATGTGGCTTGCGATATACAGGATCCAAATTTAGGTTTGTATGTAAGCCACATCTTGGCAGTGGAAATAGTTGTTGCAGAAGAAACATTGCAATATGCCAATGGGCAACCTATACGGAAACCAAACTCCAAAAACAAGAAAGAAACTAATAACAATACGATGAATGTTCATAATCCTGATCAACGCTTAGCTGAATTATCTCCAATTTTTGCAAATAGAAATACACCGAAAGTACGGCGCATGGGGCCTGAAGATATAACACCGGTGAATAGTAATAAGTCCAACCATAGTACTAATAAGGAGAAGGCATCTAACGGTGCTAGTAACTCTAATATAGTGAGTGTTCCCACTGGTGCAGCACGTGTTTTAAGAATGCAATTCAGATTAACAGTCACTGAAAGATCTGGACTTGGAATCTCCTGGGACGAAGAAGTTCCTCCCATTTACCAAGATGTCGAGTTGCTCTCGCCACCATGTTACGAGCTCTCTATAAATAATGGAATCAAAAATAAACTTTATTCAACAATGAGTACTCCTGTTAGATCAGAGGATGATTTTGTGGGCGGCAGCGATGAAGATATTGGGAACTATGAGAGCCAAGGGCTCGAACCTGGTCCTAACGTACAGGAAGTAACGATCACACAAAATAAATTAACGATACCACCAACCGCACATCACTACCAGCCTGCTTCCTCTTCGCAAAGATCCCTTACCACAGTACAGTCACCACCACTGGAAAGTGTTGTTAGTGTCCAGGGTAGTGTACCTTTTCGTGGACATGTGTTGACACCACATAGCACAAGAGATATCAGAATACAAAACTTTTCCGATTTTCTAGATTCCAATAGAATAACCCAGTAGATTTTATAATATTCGTTAAAGGTATTTACCATATATTTTTATCTTAGATACCTGAAAACTACAAATCTGATCAATAAGCAAACCCTGACCATGATTTGATGCATTTCACAGATAACTACATACAGGCATTGTTTAACACTTGAGCATTTTTTTTCTCGTATTTTCTTAAGGCTGGACTGGATTAATATCTTCATTTCGTCGTAGGTACATAGCTTTGTTATGATAAAGAAGAAGGCATAAGTCGAAAAAGATATTTCGCGCATCAATTAACATTTTTTGTGTGGTGAAGAAAAGTTTTTGATCATTCTATATATCTATGTGTTACGTATATCTTCAACAATCTGCCACGTAGGTAGCCATGCCAAGTACGCGTAATCATCTACTGGACCATCCATCCCAAAACTAAAAGGAGAGAAATAAAAAAATCCAGCGATCACGATTGATCCGTATACAATATAAGCTCCTAGCCTTAGAAATTTTCCAGTGTTTCTTGTAGCCCAACGTTTGGTAATCATATCGAAGTAGTATGACAAGATCATTAAGGCAAAATAAAGGGTGGGCAGATAGTGGTGAGCGTATACAACTCTTGACATCACTACGAATGGCATATAATGTAAAAGCCAAGCAAGCAATGGATAAAAGGCTGCCATAACGAACACGTCACGTTCGACTGGATCGGATAGGATAACACATTGTCTCTGCCATTTCAGAGTTAAGAATATAACGTGTATTATCAGTGCGCAAACTGCGATGCTTGAGGGCCAGACGGACGCAGGAGATCCTAATAAGAAGTACTTTATAGATTTTTCACTCCATTCGCATAATCTTACCCCGACGTTCAAGGTTGGCCATTGCCAGGCAGATGAAGCTATACCATCAAACTTTTCAGGGTTTGGTACCAAAGCATTATTGGTTGCCATCATTGCTGAATTTAACTGCATGAAATTCCTGAAGAATGAAGTCTTCGGATATACGAAATCTTCTCCCTGTGGCAATCTTTCATTTTCATGTGTTTCGATATTCCACCAGGTTCTCTTATCCCTTTTGGAGGCGTGTTTTAAACAGACAACTTCACCTTGCCTGAAACCCCATTCTGGTAAATGTTTACCTGACTGAGCTAAATAGCAACCCAGTATAGAATTTTTAATACGGAAAGATGTGGATAGCGGGTGTAGTAGTGTTGGATCTTCTTCCCCTACTTGTTCCACGATTTCTATAATCCAGTTATCTTTGTAGTCACCTAAGTCTACATCTCCGTAAGCAGAAACTTCATATTCACTTTTCGATATAGGCGCTGGGACTTCATGGGTGTGTAGATTCTTGCCTGTTAGGCGATGCATTAATCTATACATTTCGCCACCCTTTACAAACTCAATTGTCTTGTTCTCAGCATCAGTCCAAGGCTCTACTCCTCTGATTCTTTGAAAAAACCATTCATTGTTAGCATCACTGTAACCATAGACAGTTACTTGCTGTTGCTCAGAACCTTCTGGGAATGGTTGGACATGAGAATGTAATAAAGCGCCTCCCAACGCTTGATTTTTGATGGAAATAATAGAAGAACCCAAAGCAACATCACGTGGTCCCTTACCAACTTTTGTACCGTTCAGACTGGCTTGAAATAATGATGGCATGGTAGAGTCGCCGGGCCCTGAGTTGGACAGCAGATCAAAATGGATTTTGAAGCATAACAAAAAAACGCAAACAGGAATGATGATAAGCCCGAATATTCTTGCTAGCCAATGGTTGACATAAACCTTCCAAGACACCGATCTATCACTTAGGAGATTCCATAGTTCACTGATGGTGTAAATTCCTACTACACTGATGATGAAAAGACCTACCATTTTCACAGATATAGCGCAACCCAAATTCAACCCAGTGAGGCACAACCATAGCCACCACCTAGCCGAAAAGGGAGACTTTCTCATAGTATGGAACTTGGCAAGGCAAAAGTAAGAAGAGACGGTAAAGAAAAGTAGCATTGAATCAAGGAGAATGAACTTGCCTAATGTTGCATACGAATTCTCAAAAATTACTAGAATGGTAAATAGCCAAACACTCAGCCTAGAAAATCCGATAGCCCTTCCTGTGAAATAGGCTAGTGGCACACACAATGATGAAAACATTGCTTGAAATAACCTCATTTTCACATAATCGATATAGTCGGGATAAACCTCACCAGATGGGAAGTCCCAAGAACCATTGTAGCCAGCCAAATAACCAGACAGTCCAACAAGCATTTTACCTAAAGGTGGATGAACATCATGGTAAAATTCGTGTCTCAGATAGTAAGAGCCGAACTTACCAAAATGAGCTTCATCCCAGACCACATGATTATTACGACCAATCTTGTACATTCTAGTGAACATGCCCAGTACCGTGAAAATGATCGGCATAACTATGGTATCCAGGTGTGATACTGCACTCTCGTTCTTGACTTTATCATACAACTCGGCATCATCCTTTAAAAAGTTGTCAGCATCCTCGAGTTCCTCTTTTACTATTGGCCTTCTCCATATCAAATCATCGTCAGTACTTTTTTCACTGTAGCCCGTCGCCACTCTGTACGGCATTGTCTGTTATTTTATTTGCCGGTATTTGGAGCACACAAATATTTGTTTTACTCTTATGTCGAAAGGAAGAGTTGGAATGCCCTTCTTTAGAGATTTTCTATTGTACACCGGCCAGGTGGCCTATTATATTTGCCTTTCCTCGCGTCGCGATTTTCAATTAAAGGGCGCGAGTGCCTAATCTAGATCTGAGCTTTGTTCTTAAACGAGTTCTTACAGGGTGGTAACTCATTCATTCTTTACATATCCATTTTCGTTAACGCAAACATTCGTCAAGTCATCTGGAATACTAACCCGGGACAGGTTCCTTTTAGCTGTAATGCCTCTAGGATGATTACTATAAAGAAATGTAACATACTTACAGAAAAGGGAAGTATTCTCTTAACAAGGCAGAAATTAAGAGAATACTACTTAGGAGAGTAAACCTGTTGAATTTTTAAGCCGCAGTAAACGTTTGTATTCCTTAGTTATGAGGAAGTTCAAGTAAACAGATTACTTACTTTTTTAGTAACATCCGGCAACCGTACCAGAATTATTACATTTATTCCAGAAGCATTTTCAAAAGTTTATTGCATTGGTATTCATTGGTAAGATCCATTCATTTGGAGAATATGCTTATGATACTTAAAAATTGGAAAAATAGCCGCCATCAACGTTTTAGGGTTGCTCAACATTGGCGTTTAGGGTTTTGATAAAATGTAGGGCTTTTTAAAATATCACTTGTATACTCTCTCGTTCCGCTCAGCACGCGACCGTTTGAGCAAAACTAGCATCTGGTACACTATAAACTAGTGCTCGGTTCTCGTTCATTAGTGATGATCGTACTGTATCAGGCTGGTGGATTAGTCGAAATCACCGGGAAACAAATACCGACCACTTGTGGACAACATTGTGACATTATTTGCTAAACTGTATACTTCGGAACTATCATTCCAATTATGAGGTTGATATCCAAAAGAAGAATCAGATTTATTGTGTTTATTTTGTTCGGCGTCCTCACTGTATTCGTAGTATCAAGACTTGTTGTTCATTTTCAGTATAACCAAGAAATAAAGTTCTATAAAAAGTATTTTCAACAGAGGAAGGATGGGCTTCACGAAATTTACAACCCATTAGAAATCAAGCAAATACCCAAGGAAACGATAGATGACTTATATACCGCCCGTTTAGATAAAGAGTTGAAAAACGGTGAGGTCATCGAGTGGTCCAAGTTTGCATACGTGAATTATGTGACTAATGCTGATTATCTTTGTAATACGCTGATCATATTCAATGATCTGAAACAGGAGTTTGAGACAAAGGCCAAGTTAGTTCTTCTGATATCTAAAGATCTGCTAGACCCAAACACTTCCTCAAATGTGGCTTACATTAGTTCACTCCTTAACAAGATTCAAGCTATAGATGAGGACCAGGTAGTTATCAAGTTGATAGATAACATTGTGAAGCCAAAGGATACTACACCTTGGAATGAAAGTTTAACAAAATTACTAGTATTTAACCAAACAGAATTTGACCGTGTGATTTATCTTGACAACGACGCAATTTTAAGATCAAGCTTGGACGAATTATTTTTCCTACCAAATTATATCAAATTTGCAGCTCCATTAACATACTGGTTTTTATCTAACAGTGATTTGGAAAAATCATACCATGAAACGCGACACCGTGAAAAGCAACCAATCAACCTCCAGTCGTATACAAAAGTGCTGACTAAAAGAATTGGGAAAGGTCAGATGATTTATAATCATTTGCCGAGTTTGCCGCATTCATTGTACTTGAATTCTAATAACATAGCTCAGGACATTATAAGTTCTACATCATCTTTATCGCCGTTATTTGATTTCCAAAGTAGTAAAAAGGTTGGAAAATTAAAATTTGCTTCTAATTTAATGGTTATTAATCCTTCAAAGGAGGCGTTTGATGAAATTGTGAACGTTATGCTGCCCAAGATTTTAAACAAGAAGGAAAAGTACGATATGGATTTGATCAATGAAGAAATGTACAATTTAAAGAAGATTATTTATAAACAGTTTATTTTCTTCAGAAAAGTCCGAAAACTTTTCAAACCAGAAGTATTGGTTTTGCCATTTGCAAGGTACGGCTTACTGACGGGTTCATTGAGAAACCCACGGCACTATTCTATAATCTATAATGACGTTTTGGGTTATAAGACATTGGATAATGATGGCAACGATATTCCGGTAGGATTAAACGACAGTGTCGCATATTCTAAGTACATACATTTTTCGGATTATCCATTGGCCAAGCCCTGGAATTATCCATCAATGAAGGAGTTTGAATGTATCGTTAAAGAAGAAGACGCGGAGGATTCAAAGCTAGAGCACCAAGCTTGTGACCTTTGGAACTCGGTGTACGCTTCTTACATACAGTCCAGGGAAATCTGCCTCGTTTGATTATGAGGAGAAGTGAAAATTTTCAAAAAGTGTAAAAATTAGTATAGTCGGAAACGCATATATATATATCATAGTATTGATAATGTTTCTGCCAAGATTGTGTCCGTTATCGCATTTTCTAACGGGTAAGGTATGTACTAGGTGAGAGCGGGATCTTATTTCAACATGTTGTGCTTTAATGCTTCTTTATTCAACAGCCTGTCAACGTCATCACCGTATTTTGCGTTACCTTTTCCATTTTCTTTGAAGGCATAATCAACAGTAATTCTGTTGTTGGCGACTAACTGATTGTTCAAAGATTTTATTGCCAAATCTGCTTTTTCAAAGTCCTCAAAATAAACATAAGCACACTTTAATTTTCCGTTTGATAGGTAGAAAATTTCGGGTTCCCTTATGAGCTTACCAAATTTATTGAAAATTTTCACTAATTGGTCGCTATCTATCGAATCTGCAAGGTTTTTTATGAACAACTTAGCAATAGGTAGAATCATGTCCTTAGAAATATTTGAAGGTAAATTAGTTGTTCCTGTAGAATTGGTTACTTGACGAACCTTTATCAGTCGGTCGTATAATCTAACGGTATTATTCATTATTTTTATTGCATATTGAGCATCTCCTTGATTATAAAATTCGATGAATGCGTAGCCTTGGTAAGCTTGTAGAACTTTATCTTTCGGATACTTAATCCTTAAAACAGGGTTGATCTGAATGAAGAGTTCATAAAGTTGTTCTTTCGTTATCCTTGGATCTATATTCCCCACATAAACTGTATTACCAGAGTCTGCGCTGTAGTTCATCAATGTTAATCTTAGAATGATTGCGCTGTTCTTGGCTAGCTATTTTGCCCATTCATTTTTACCTCATCTCGGTAATTTCTGCTTGAAGAGTCGTTTTAGCTTTACTATCCATTTCCGTCTTATATCCACATCTGCGGGTAACAAATAAATAAATAAGGCCATCTGACAATTCAAGGCAGGGTAACGAGTGGGATTTTGTTCTCTTTGTTAAATCTGGATTAGAAAAATAAACGCCGAATAAATCTTCTGGAAATGTGAAAATTTCAACAACGCCAAGAATAAATCCCCTCGTTTTGAAAGAAAAGCCAGTAAATAGAAGTGGGAAAACGGCGTTAATGAGGAATTTGTTGGATTTTCAACTAAAAGAAATACTCATTTCATCAGCATGTGTATGAACGTCACAATTTTCATAATTTTATTGAATGGGCAGGCAAATTATTCCAAGTAAATAAATGGCGTAGTCCCTGAGTCCTCGATATTACTGTCTATTAGACTATGGTTAATCCAACGGGAATATATTTCATCACATGATAGCGTACTGCTGCAAATTGATTAGTAAATTAGTTCCCATCTGCCAGACACAATGTGTCAACTTCGCGTGCTCGTAAAAAAGTACTAACAACGGAACACCTCAACAATCTTGATACTTAGTACTCTTACTACGTCATTTCTTTGTCCTAGTAAATTTGTTGAGAAAATTTACATAATCTGAGGAACTACAATTTCTAATCTCCAGGCACACCCACCACGTGCCTGTTGGCTGACCGAGACAAAAGTGGAGAAGACAGGCACGCAGAAACGAACGTTTTGCAAGGAATGGATATGCTTCTGGAGCTTCTTCTTCCAGTCTATGCGAGATTGAATGAGAGCGGCTGGTTGCTATGGTTTGTCTTCCATGATGTGTACGAAGCTGTGAAAATGAGTACTAAGGAGTCAGTGCACACCAGGGTAATCAATTTCCCTGATATTTTGTCAACTCAACAAATGAGACAGGGTCCATCTCAGATCAGGACACCTCTGGTAATGCTTCTTATGTGAGGTGTCTTGGCCGAAATTTATATATATATATATATGTATCACTAAGCTCCTAATTAGACTGCCATGCGGCAGTCAACGTTACCTTTTTTGAAATGTAGAAAAATTTAGTTATTTTTTAGGATGTTCATAAATATATCTATATATGCCATTTTTAACATTATAAATTACGAACATACGTGAATGAGGTGATATGACTGGTAAAGAAGAAAAAAGGATAATAACAAACCAAACAAGATAACCTGTGCATTCTATTTTATAATTGGTAGCAGTTCTAAAGCAAAAAACTGAAAAAGTGCTTTAGTATGATGAGGCTTTCCTATCATGGAAATGTTGATCCATTAAGACGAACTATAAACGGCGTCAACTTTATCTTTGACAGCATTCAAAATGTCTTTTCTTTTCAATTTCTGAGCGGACGTAACAAAACCGTTTTGTGGAGTCCATTCGCCGTCAAAGAACACTATGCCTGCTAGTAATTCAATGCCAACCAAACCTTGGTCTTTACCTGTCTTCAAAAGATCAGAATAAACAGCTTTAATCAATTTTGCATCCTCCAAATAATTTTCGATATTAATTGAACTGTCTTTTTGTTCCATAATTCCCAACTTTTTAGCAAGCTTCGTTAATGGAGCATGATTTGGTACAATAATACCAACTGGCTTAGTCTTAGATTGGTCGGCATAAACACAAATGTTAGCAACATATTCGTTAGATCTGTAAACGGACTCTAATTTCTCGAGTGCGATATATTCACCGTTCATTGTTTTGACCAAGTTTTTCTTCCTGTCAATTATTTTCAAATGGCCATTTGCTTCCCATTCACCGATGTCACCGGTCTTGAACCAACCATCGCTTGTTAAAGCTTGAGAAGTTTCTTCCTCATTCTTATAATATTCAGGCGTGACATTGGCACCTGTGATCCAAACTTCACCTTGGTTGTTTTTAGCAAAATAACCTAATTCTTCAACATCAACTAGTTTGACGGTAACACAACCTGTTAGGTCACCAGCGACGCCGAGTTCAAAATTAGCAGGATCCAAGATGGTGGTACTAGCGCATGTCTCGGTTAAACCGTAACCAATAAGCATAGGGCAGATTAAATTTGTGATGAATTCCTGAGCATCCCGACTGATTGGAGAACCACCGTTTAACAAATATCTTAATTGGCCACCTGTGGCAGTTCTGATTTTTTTGAAAACCAAGTTTCCTAAGGCGCCGCCACCAGGGATGTGGAGACGTTGCATGTTCAACTTGGTATTATACGCGGTCCAGAAGATTTTCTTGGTGAGGAAGGGCAAATTATCAATTTGGTTTAAGATCCCTTTTCTCACTGTTTCCCAAACAGCGGCGACACCAACCATGATTGTGGGCTTGAATTCTTGCAAATCACCTTGACAATTTCTCACAGAGCTGCTAGTTAAAGTTTTTACGGTGGCATAACCAATGCAGGCCCCCCAATAAAAGGACAATAGTTCGAAAACCAATTCAAAAATATGAGCTAGTGGCAAAAAACAGATAACACGGTCGGTATTGCCCACAAACTTCAAAACATTCAAACTTGCACCACCAACACCTGCGACAACATTTGAATGTTTCAAGACAACACCCTTTGGCTCACCTGTAGAACCAGACGTATACATGATGCAACAAAGATCATCCTTGCCAGGTGGATGAACATCGATTTCGTTACAGGATTCTTTACCTAGCTTCAAGATGTCGTCAAAGCTAAAGGTCTTGATATCAGGTCTAACTTCTTTAATTCTGTTGATGGCATCATGAGCAGATTGATAGATCTTACCACTTTGCCTCCTGTCCTCAGAACTGATGGAATCGAAATGAATTATGTATTTTACGTCTTGAGCGGCTTGCACTGGTTTGATCAAGGATGGTAATAAAGAGTTATCGGTAAAAATGGCCTTAGACCCCGTTTGCACCAAAGAATGAATTAGCCCTTTCTCTCCCAAAGTATCGTAGGCAGTGACGACAGGAATACCTTGAGACTGCGCTCCTAAGAACATCTTCATCCACTTGTGAGAAGTGGCTGCGTAAAGATGTAATTTGTCATCATCATTAGGCTTTAATCCTATTTTCACCAACCCACGACCAATTTCATGCATGATATCGGTCAATTGGTCAAATGAATTATAATGATAATGCGATAGTTCATAATACATCCATTTCTTTTCCACTGAAGTCTCCTTGCCATCAACTTTTTTCATAACCGATTTGGATTCTTCATGAATTTCCTTAACATCCCTCCAACCCATAGCATTTGAATTTTTGTTCTTCTGAAAGCACTCTAGAACAAACTCATAAACAGTGGAACACTTTGTGTTAGGCGGTCTGACGAGCGGCTTCTCGCGGCATTGATAATTTCTTCTTGGAGCAGTTTCATGCTCATTGGCGGCTTTCCCAACTGGAACGGTATATTGAGCAACCATATTGTTGTCTTTTTTTGTCTTTTGTGTTTGTTCTAGTTTTTATTGTATCCTAACGAGTTTTTTAACAACAAGAACTTTCTATACTTACTAAATATACTACAATTGTCTCACGACAAGTGAGGGGTAAAAGGAAAAAAAGAGAGAAAAATAAGCGGTTAAAGCCTTTTACTTAAAGACAGCGAAGGAGATCTCCAAACATTTTTGTTGTAATATCGATAATACGATATCCGCGAAAGGAACCAAAAAAAGCAAAAAAAAAAAAAAAACGCGCGAGAACAGCCTATCTCTGCTGTCCCGTATGCACAGGGAAGTTCTCCTGATATGCGATGGGTGGGTGCCCCTGTGTCATTCGTATTATATGATGTATTCGTGCCTGTATCATGCATAAATATTCACATGGCGGAGATCATGTTCCTGACAGGGCGTGATCGACTTTACTATTGTCCTTGTCATTCCCTTATGGAAGAATATGACAGGGCTGCTTCATCCATATTCTAAGTAATTCTCTTTGCCGCGCTAAGCATGGCTTCATCGCTTGTTAGAAGGCGCATTTGTTATAAAGTTCAGCCGGCTCTATCGGTCCGCTAGCTAGGTCTGTTTACTTTCCGCAGCGTAAGCAGCTGGCAAAGTGGATCGGTCTTACATCTACAACGCAGTGACGTTTCTGATACCTTTGGTGACGTATTCTTTTCTCACCGCTACGTTTTCTTCGCCCGCTCCGTGCGGACCGAAAAAAGACCCTCTCCCCTTATAAATTTTGTCAGTATTATAGCAATTGCCTGCGGACTTTCACCGCGCTTAGATCAAGAGGGCATCATGAGGCTACCTACAATTGACATACTAAGTCAAGAAAAATAATAGTGTATCGAATACGCGTGGTAGCTACATTAAATACTAAAGTATGGTTTTTTTTTTTAAGTAGGTTTACTCTTCATATTCTTCATTTTCATTTTTCCTTTTCTTCCCGTTCTTCATTTTTATTCCTAGAAAAAAAAATAAATATGTCTATCGTTAACCTAAACATAAACAAAGTTTAGCCCGCTTATTTAAATGATGCCCAGTACTTTTTTTCAAAACTCATATAATTATATATATCAAGAATGCTTTCCAACCACCGCTTGTATTAAGGTGTAGAAAGGTGGTTTTTGTATTCAAAAAGAGTACAAGCCCATTATAGCTAACTTAACAGTCCACCCTACTATATCCCACGCATATCTGGTTTTAACTTGTGGCGGGCGATATGGAACGAATTTTTCAAAGTTAACCATAGAAAAAAGCATGTGATCAAGGCAGAGTGAACGAGGGAAAAAGAAAGTGTGGAGAAGGCCACCTTTTGAAAAGTTTACCAATCGATCGGTCTCTCAGCACTTTCTACATTTAATCTCTTTATAGTGAACATCGCTGGCTCATGCTGGTTCCCATGCATAACTCACCCACGGCCGCCAACGGCCGCTTATCACTTACTGTCGCCAGCTCCGGTCTTAGAAAGGGTAAAAAAAACCGGGTGTATACTATACACTCATACATCCGCTCACCCGTTTCCAGTAGTGAATTTTCATTTTCTGTACGAAGGCAATATAAGCTGACGATCCGCATAAAGCAGAAGACTCATTTGTAATGCAGAATATCCGTACAATAGAGGAATTTATTGGTCTTATATATTCTACGTGGGAGCTCCAAAAGCATTTCTGGTTCTATTTAGTAACCAATTATTTTCACTTTGCTCAGAATAGTTCTGCATAGCTATAGAAAGAAAGTTAACACAAAGTACGGAAAGATTGAGTAAATATGAAACTCGGAAGCAAACAGGTAAAAATTATATCCTTGTTGCTGCTAGACACAGTGTTCTTCGGGATTGAGATAACTACCGGGTACTTGTCTCACTCTTTGGCTCTAATCGCGGACTCATTCCATATGCTAAACGATATAATTTCTCTTGTGGTTGCACTTTGGGCCGTAAATGTTGCCAAAAACAGAAATCCGGATTCAACGTACACTTATGGTTGGAAAAGGGCGGAGATTTTGGGTGCTCTGATTAACGCCGTCTTTTTGATTGCCTTATGTGTCTCAATTTTGATAGAAGCGCTACAAAGAATTATTGCTCCCCCCGTGATTGAAAATCCTAAGTTTGTGTTGTATGTGGGTGTCGCAGGGTTGATATCTAACACCGTTGGACTTTTCTTATTTCACGACAATGATCAAGAGCATGGACATGGACACGGACATTCCCATGGCGGTATCTTTGCCGACCATGAGATGCATATGCCATCATCCCACACACATACACATGCCCATGTTGATGGAATAGAGAATACTACACCAATGGATAGTACGGATAACATTAGTGAGATTATGCCTAATGCTATAGTAGATAGTTTTATGAACGAAAATACTAGATTATTGACACCGGAAAATGCATCCAAGACGCCATCATACTCAACGTCAAGCCATACGATTGCCAGCGGCGGAAATTACACAGAACACAACAAGCGCAAGAGATCTTTAAATATGCATGGTGTGTTTCTTCACGTTTTGGGCGATGCTCTTGGCAACATCGGCGTTATGTTGTCTGCATTTTTCATTTGGAAGACCGACTATTCTTGGAAGTATTATACAGATCCGCTTGTCTCATTGATAATTACCGGTATAATTTTTTCCTCTGCGCTTCCTCTATCGTGCAAGGCTTCCAAAATATTGTTACAAGCGACACCTTCCACTTTATCCGGCGATCAAGTAGAAGGTGATCTTTTGAAAATACCAGGAATAATAGCTATTCATGATTTCCATATTTGGAATTTAACAGAGTCTATTTTTATTGCATCTTTGCATATTCAACTAGATATCAGCCCGGAACAATTTACTGACCTGGCCAAAATAGTTAGATCAAAACTTCACCGCTATGGCATTCACTCCGCTACTTTGCAACCTGAATTTATTACCAGAGAGGTTACTTCAACCGAAAGAGCCGGAGACTCCCAAGGTGATCATCTACAAAATGACCCGCTTTCATTAAGGCCAAAGACATATGGTACTGGCATTTCAGGTTCCACTTGTCTTATCGACGACGCTGCCAACTGCAACACAGCTGATTGCTTAGAGGATCATTAAAAGGACTTTATAACGAAAAAGCGTGAAGAATTAAATACTTTTAAAAATCGTTATACGGTACATATACATACACACACACACATATATATAGTCGTCTATAATGTTTTTATACAATGTTTATCATAAATTTTGTTACAGTAAGAAGTATAGGAGATAATATAAAAAAAGAGGAAAAGCGAAAACAGGTGATAATAATGATGATCATAATAATAATATAATAGCAATAGTCTTGCAAAACAACAACTTGAGGAAGGAAAATAGTAATAATGGTGTTTAGCTTTTTTTAGATTACTCCAGCTTCTAAAAAAGAGTACAATACTTAGCACAATAATGCTGTTATTTTTTTTCATTTAATTAAAAAGACCAGTTGTTAAGAAATAATAAAAAAAAACTCCTTTGTTTAGAATTCAACAAATTAGAAGAAAAAGAACCTAGTTATTGTTCTAAAACCTTTGCCCACTGAACTTTTTTGTAGTCCTTCGTACTCTGTAGTTCATTACATTGCGTCAGCTCATCGCGCCTTCCTGACTGAAATTCGTAACCTCTTATTACTGCCGCGTCGGGAAGGTCGTCTTCATTGTCTTCTTCATTATCTTCATCTTCGCCAAAATTACTAGCTTGCCCATATATTTGGTCTTTAAGCTTCTTGTATTTCTCCTTAATTGAAGAGTTTACTGGAATTGTGAGCTTCTCCCAAATACTAGAAATTGCTGGTAATTTGTTTTCTTCATTGCTCAAAGTAGAATTTATTTCAGTGGCAAAGATGGTAGCGTCATTTAATGAGCCTCGCGACGAACTGACTATGAGATTCAGAGATTTGGCTGGTACTGTTAGAATTGATTTTTTGGGCTTCAATAGACGGTGAGAGGGTTCGTACCTTGTTGGCTTGAAGGTCGATCTGTTTACTGGAGATAACCTTTTTTTGAGTTTAGGCAATAAAAGTGGCACATCACTGTTGGATTCCAGTGGGCTCATCGGAAACGAAGAATGAATCATTCGGTGGAGCTCCAGTGCTTCTTTATTAACAAGCGGCTTACAGTTCCAGACAAAAGAATCAACGCCAAAAGGATCTAAAGAATCAATCTTTTCAACATCAGGCGATGTCGAGTTTATCGAAGATATATCACTCAATGGACTAACTAATTCATGTTCTGAAAAGCAGTCGTTATCAAAACTCAATCCAGGACTGACAATATTCCGGTAATCATTATATCCTTCGGTCATAAATGGATTGATGATTTCACCTTGATTTTTTTTTATTGATACGCTAAGAGTTTGGGCTTTGACATTCTTTGAACTTGTCTTAAATTTGGCTTGGTATAAACGAAACCGTTTGGAGGGCGTAGTGTCTTCTACTATAAAGCCTGATGAATATTTACATTTTTTACTTGGTGTACTGGGTATTACAAGCCCAATTTTTTTTTTTGATTTCGGTGTTCGCAACAAAAGTGTGTCTGAAGAATGCATTTCATCCATGTTTTTGAAATTTTTTTTTCTCTTAATTTTATATTTCTCTTGTTTAACTAATCAAACATATTTACAGAACAACTTATCACCTAAACGCGCCTAAGTTCCAAATATAGCTGAAGTGTGGAAGGCACAAAGAAATGTTGCGTTTAAATAATACTTCGCTTGATTTTCCTCGTAGAGTGACAAAATTGATCCATTTTAAATTAACAAGAATGTTACCGCTTTAAAACTAAACTGTAAACAGTATCGAATGACATTTACGGTAACGGGCTTAAAATTCAAGATTTTCCTATCGAAATGGGCATGCATCTGTCGTTTACCTAAGCAAGGCTATGTATCGTTACACAACGTATTTAGTGTGTTGTGAGCTCTCTTGTTTACCAATTTGCACTAAGAGATATTCGCAGCTGAAAAAAAAAAGTTTAAACCCGATTAGAATAGCCATGGGATTTTCCATGCATTACTGCTGTCTATAACGGCGTGACCAGTTTAGCATAAATCCTTTGTCCGTAGTTTCTTTGAATCGTTCTGTCATACTGTTTTGTTTTTAAGACTGAGGCTGTCAAACTTTAATCTCAAAATCGGCCTGAAATCTTGAAAAAGCGGGATTGTTTTCTTTTTTTTTTTGCATATTCCCGTGGTTCGCATTTCCAAAAAGGGATTTGGTGCCTAGATATTTCCTTGTCTTCCCCTTTCGGATATTTACAAAACTCGAATATGTTATTTACTTTTATCCTAATTGGGCGATGTATGGATTGGACGAAAGTAGAAAGGTATAACTTGCCCAAAGGGTGGGCTAGCTGAGAGTTTTATGTGTCGAATTACGATCTCAAAAAACAGAGTAACGCAAAAAACCCCTACCCAAGAAAATGCTTCTGAATCTTAAAAGGACACGTCTTTTAAGAAGAGCTCGCAGTAGAGTAAGTTGTTATCTAAACTAATTACTGCCGTGGAATCGCCTTACTTTAAGGCCTGCGTAGTAACTCAATGCATTCTCTTGATGTTTATCCCCCAAGCTTGTTGCTATGCAACTATTTGTCCTTATAATATGTAGTATAGTAAAACTCTCGTAGTTACTTTCTTGGACATCACTGCTGTCCTGAGATAACATTATATGCTCTATTCCCATTGGTGGGACGATAACTGATTTTATTCATTCCAACCAAAAGATTGTACCGATATGCCATGACAACGAAATCTTGGAATACTTCGAAAAGAAAACACTTTTTTGTTGTCTTTCTGGGTGGGAACTAACGTTTCCATTATTTTTTTAACTGACATTGAAAAGGCAAAGCAACTGTCCTAGATTTTTTTGTTCTACTTAAAAGAGCCAAGGAGACCTAAAAAAGATAGTTATGAATATCCTCAGTATTGTTTACCCCTATACAAAAGTTCTAATCCAATAAATATGTAATGTTAAGTAAAAAGACGGAGAAGAAGCAGTAAAATAAGTCTCTTTCCTCTCCGAAGTAACGAAAAGAAAAGAGCAGAAAAGAAAAAACGCCGGTCTCGCTGCCTATGGTTCTATTTAAAATCATAGCATACAATAGACTTCGTAATGAAGATAACTGGACTTCTTTGCAACGGTGTTCGTCTATGCGGTCGTTAAGACACAAGGACTCAAGAGGGTTTAGTATCCTTTTTTTGTTGGTTCCTGCAGCAGCGTCAGACGCGTTGCTGATTATCGCCGATTGACGCGCGCCACAAAAACGTATCATTGTCATTAATTCATAAATTTTGGAACTATAAATTGCTAAGAAGTGTTCACTTTTTACCTCCTTCTACTACACTTTCGACAAAATTTCTTCCTTTGTTATTTTTGAGAGGCAAGCAACAAGAACATAAAAAATTGTTTTTGCTACATTGGTTTCACATAACATATTTCAACAAACATGCCATCAAATTTGAATATAGTGAAGGTTACAAAACCACAAGAAGAAAATAAGAATTTTTTACACAAAAACACGAATGAACCCAATGAAATGGAACAATCGCAGACACAAGAAGCAGTTACAGAAAATTTTACCGAAAACAGTAATCTCAGTGCAAATGAACATGCAGCTAGGAGGGGTAGATTAAATTTGAAAACAGTTGATCACATAGAAACTTATCCAATAGTGCAAGAAACAGAAGAGATTGCAAAGAAGATTGCTCTAACGAGAATTATTTTAGCACAAACAAAGCCTAGAATCGATAAAGTGGTAGTGTCACGTCCCGTTCAAGCCGTAGCACCAGTGGTCAATTTTTTTGACAAGATGGCCAATTCGACTTTAAGTACAGTAGAGCGCGTTGTCCCTTCTTTGAAAACAAAAACTTATAAAAGATTAGGTGAGGAAATTGCACTTCCGTATACTTTGTCGAAAAAGTATGGAAAGCAGCTCAGGGATACGACAGCAAGAAATGGAGACAACTATGTTTACCAACCTGTCCATGGAAGGTTGATGAAATTTAGGAAGTACTATAATGAAAAATTCATAGACACAAAGGGCAAGCCTTTGATAAGGGGGCAACTTGACCCTGTTTTGTTACCAGTCAATAATACATTCGAAAAGGTAACGGTAAAGTATTTGCCCAAAGGTAAGAAAGTTCCAAATGATTCCTTTTCTTGTGAGTTTAATAGGGGGCTAGCTTTAGAATACAATTTTATGACAAGAGCAGTTTCTGCAGTTAGTCATCAAGTTGTTGGTATTGCAAAGCTTCCCATTGCCTATGGATATCATACAAACTCTGTTTATAATAAAAACTTAGACAAACAGGCCGATTTAAAAATGAAAAATGTATTGAGAGGTACTTGGGATACCATAACTGATTTAGAACGCGAAATTTGGGCCTCTGTCACCGATAGAAGTTTGTTTAGATTTTTTGGCAACAAATCTGAGGGAGGAGATTTACCACATCTAGTACAATAAGTTCGCATAGAAAATAATTTTAATATAGGCGAGAATTTCAATTTGTACCTACTGGCGCAAATTCAATAGGTGTTATCTATTGAAAGCACTGAACTTAAATTTACCAATGTATACACGCTCAACATAAAAAAGAGGTAAAAGAAAATATATTTTTTTGTAAGGAAAGGCTTAATAAATATTTACAAGCTAGATAAAAAAAAAATCAAATAGCAAGCTATTCTGTCATATCTTAAGGTGCTGATTGTTTGTAGGCACGAAGTAAACAAGCTCTTCCCCAAAACAATAAATACGGTTTTCGGGACTGTTCACCCGTACATTTTACGTTTCCGACGGCGCGATGCTATCTTTGAATTTTTATCTCTTTCAGGTAACCCCATGACCAGTAGGGCGGCTTACTACCGAAGAGAAAAATGTCCGCGGCCTAGACAGTTACTTCCCAGGCCAGGGCCAGGCCACACGGACAGAGGCAGATTCCAAGTTGTTCCGCATAGTCTGTCTAGCTCTTTCTCAATTTTCCGCCAGATTCTGTCTAATTTCTTTCCGCTCGAGTTGGCAACAGTACGAAGAAGTAACTCTAATAGATAGATATAACCGTTTTTGAGGGCATTATTTTTGCAGAAGATAATAGAAGAGAACCGTAACAAAGGAATCAAGCAAAGAAAAAGTATGTAATAGAATGTATTGTATGCTTGTGGAATGAATGTCAATGTAGCTATTTTATATGGTGAGCTCAAATTGAATGAACATATCGTGGAAATTTAAAATACTGAAGAATACCCAATAAGTCAATGCAACCTGTGAATGTTTTTCCTGAAATACGCCGAATACTGAATACGATTATTACCATAAATTGCTTCTAGAAGGAAGGCGGTGTACCATTTAATACTGATGATATGGTTAATATCATTTGGGAAGTCTTCACATGAGGACTATAGAACTACCATCCAGGAATTATAGAGGAAATTAACTGAATCAGAGATCTATTTTGAAACATTCATTTACATGTAATTGTCTGCAATAAAGCAATATTTTTGAAATATGCAAGTTTACTAACAAGAATAAATTCTTTTTTGATTTTTATCTTTAACAGTGGCTCATTTCAAAGAATACCAAGTCATTGGTCGTCGTTTACCAACTGAATCCGTTCCAGAACCAAAGTTGTTCAGAATGAGAATTTTTGCTTCAAATGAAGTCATCGCCAAGTCTCGTTACTGGTATTTCTTGCAAAAATTGCACAAGGTTAAGAAGGCTTCTGGTGAAATTGTTTCCATCAACCAAATCAACGAAGCTCACCCAACCAAGGTCAAGAACTTCGGTGTTTGGGTTAGATACGATTCCAGATCTGGTACTCACAACATGTACAAGGAAATCAGAGACGTATCCAGAGTTGCTGCCGTCGAAACCTTATACCAAGACATGGCTGCTAGACACAGAGCTAGATTTAGATCTATTCACATCTTGAAGGTTGCTGAAATTGAAAAGACTGCTGATGTCAAGAGACAATACGTCAAGCAATTCTTGACCAAGGATTTAAAATTCCCATTACCTCACAGAGTCCAAAAATCTACCAAGACTTTCTCTTACAAGAGACCATCAACCTTCTACTAAGCCAACAAGATATTTCTACGTTTTTTAGTATAATAAAATTTTGTATAATTCATTTTGTAGATTCAAGGAAATTTTAAAATATATCCTGTTTCTTCTCTTACATTATGCACTACCAGCGTGAAAGCACAATGTCATGCCATGTATCTTTACAAAATCCAGGGTCCATAGCGGGTAACAAATTATTGGTTTTTCTGCGATAAATATAAAACGTAGCGTAATTATAAAAATCCTGAGCGGTGTTGTCGTAGAGCAGTTGAACATTACGTAAACAGATATCTACGCATTTCTGTCATTTGGATTCATACAGGGTTTACAGACAATATGGGGACCGAAGATGCCATTGCCCTTCCAAATAGCACGCTAGAGCCGCGTACCGAAGCTAAGCAAAGACTATCATCTAAGAGTCATCAAGTCTCGGCGAAAGTAACGATTCCAGCAAAAGAAGAAATTAGTAGTAGCGATGACGATGCACACGTTCCAGTGACAGAAATACATTTGAAATCTCATGAATGGTTCGGCGATTTTATAACTAAACATGAAATTCCCCGTAAGGTGTTCCATTCTTCCATTGGCTTTATTACTTTGTACCTGTATACGCAGGGTATTAATTATAAAAATGTTTTATGGCCTTTGATATACGCCTTCATCATATTGTTTATTTTGGATCTGATAAGACTAAACTGGCCCTTTTTCAATATGCTTTACTGTAGAACTGTGGGTGCGCTAATGAGAAAAAAGGAGATTCATACATACAATGGGGTATTGTGGTACATTCTTGGGTTAATCTTTTCTTTTAACTTTTTCTCTAAAGATGTTACCTTAATATCGTTATTTTTGCTAAGTTGGTCCGATACAGCCGCCGCAACTATTGGAAGAAAGTATGGTCATTTAACACCCAAAGTGGCAAGAAATAAATCCCTTGCAGGTTCGATAGCTGCGTTTACAGTTGGTGTTATCACCTGCTGGGTATTTTATGGCTATTTTGTTCCTGCCTACAGCTACGTCAACAAACCTGGCGAGATCCAATGGAGCCCAGAAACAAGCAGATTAAGTTTGAATATGCTATCCTTGTTAGGTGGTGTGGTAGCTGCTTTGAGTGAAGGTATAGATTTGTTCAACTGGGATGATAATTTCACTATTCCTGTCCTGTCATCACTTTTTATGAACGCAGTAATCAAAACATTCAAGAAATAAAAGCATATATACCAAAAACAGGAGTGTTTTATATTCTTCGGTAAGTCTTTTTTACAGTAACTGGAGTGCGCGATTCAGTTTATCTGTGGTTAACGATCCAGCACCTCTTCGATCTTTGGCATCCACAAATTATTTTTCTAAATATCCTACATATCCGAGTATAGAGTTAGAACCTGTGTAAATTATTCAGCAGTATTTCCGTATTTTTCACGCCATTAGAAACATTCGACACAAGCAGTTTTATGAAAACATTTATGTTACTAATATATGTGCCAACAAGCGCATCCAAATGGGGCGCAACATTATTATTTAATCGTAAACCTACACCATATTTTCATCAGTAAAAAAAGGCTTTTTCATGCCCCAACTTTGTCACAAAGCAATCATATCAGAGAACAATAAAAAAGAACAATCCTGCGAAATACGATTACCAAGATCCTGAACCAGCGTTCATTTATCTTGGCATCTCAAGGATATATGGTTTATCTGCGATTACCGCCCAGTGGCCTTATTGATATTGATATCATTGTGTACGTTAGAACAGAAAAAAAGAAATTTGGAAAATTTTTCAACCTCATCGAAAATTTTCAGAAAAGCAAGAATTATTTATGCTTTCGCAAAAATTTCGCATATAAGTTATTTTTGAAATAGCAGTCGATACCAAATTAGCTGTAGAACCTCAACCTCCTCATACAATGGCTTACGTTTTAACTGAAACTTCAGCTGGTTATGCTCTTTTAAAAGCTTCCGATAAGAAAATCTACAAATCTTCAAGCTTAATTCAAGACTTGGATAGCTCTGACAAAGTCTTGAAGGAATTCAAGATCGCCGCCTTTTCCAAGTTCAACTCTGCAGCTAACGCTTTAGAGGAAGCCAACTCCATTATTGAAGGTAAAGTTTCTTCCCAATTAGAAAAACTTCTGGAAGAAATTAAAAAGGACAAGAAGTCGACCTTGATTGTTAGTGAAACTAAACTGGCAAACGCTATTAATAAGTTGGGATTGAACTTCAATGTTGTTTCCGATGCTGTAACCTTAGATATCTATAGAGCTATCAAAGAATATTTGCCAGAATTGCTGCCAGGTATGTCTGATAATGATCTAAGCAAGATGTCTTTGGGTTTAGCTCATTCCATCGGTCGTCACAAATTAAAATTTTCTGCTGACAAAGTTGATGTTATGATTATTCAAGCAATTGCTTTATTGGATGATTTAGATAAAGAATTAAACACATATGCCATGAGATGTAAAGAATGGTACGGGTGGCACTTTCCTGAGTTAGCTAAGATTGTTACTGATTCCGTCGCTTATGCGAGAATTATTCTAACAATGGGTATCAGATCCAAGGCTTCTGAAACAGATTTGAGTGAAATCTTACCAGAAGAGATTGAAGAACGTGTCAAAACCGCTGCTGAAGTGTCTATGGGTACTGAAATCACTCAAACCGATCTAGACAACATTAATGCTTTAGCTGAACAAATAGTCGAATTTGCCGCTTACAGAGAACAGTTGTCCAATTACTTGTCTGCAAGAATGAAGGCTATTGCTCCAAACTTGACTCAGTTGGTTGGTGAATTAGTTGGTGCTAGACTTATCGCTCATTCAGGTTCCTTAATTTCCTTGGCCAAATCACCAGCTTCTACCATCCAAATATTAGGTGCCGAAAAGGCTTTATTCAGAGCTTTAAAGACCAAGCATGATACACCAAAGTATGGTTTGCTATATCATGCCTCTCTTGTTGGTCAAGCTACTGGTAAGAACAAAGGTAAGATTGCAAGAGTTCTGGCTGCTAAGGCCGCTGTCTCATTGCGTTATGATGCTTTAGCTGAAGATAGAGACGATTCAGGTGACATTGGTCTAGAATCAAGAGCCAAAGTAGAAAATAGATTATCCCAATTAGAAGGTAGAGATTTAAGAACTACTCCAAAGGTTGTTCGTGAGGCTAAGAAGGTGGAAATGACTGAAGCTAGGGCCTACAATGCAGATGCTGATACCGCAAAGGCTGCTTCTGATTCTGAATCCGATTCTGATGATGAAGAGGAAGAAAAGAAAGAAAAGAAAGAAAAGAAGAGAAAGAGAGACGATGATGAAGATTCCAAGGATTCTAAAAAAGCTAAGAAGGAAAAGAAGGAAAAGAAGGAAAAGAAGGAAAAGAAGGAAAAGAAGGAAAAGAAGGAAAAGAAAGAGAAGAAGGAAAAGAAGTCCAAGAAAGAGAAGAAAGAGAAGAAATAAGGATGCATTTTACATTTTAATAATTAGTGACCCCTCGCGTTCCCTTTTATTTGGATTTAGAAAATTTTCTATAATTATCCAATGCTTAACCTATTTCTCATTTCATATTTTATTCCATAATCTGTAAATTAGTGCTGTACGCCCATATTGAATTGAACTTATTATTTTTTTTAGGTGATATATTTGAAATAGTATACATAATTTATGTTTACATAGTTTTAGGTACTTTATATCATTAAAAGTTTTGTTTAACCTTTAAAAAATTTGTACCATTAGCAGTTATAGGTATTCATATCGTGAACTGCGCAACTTAAAATTATTCGCGGGACGAAAAAGATATACAAAATTTTTGAAAGTGAGCAAAGGATGAGATGGTGCAATCGTTACTATTTGATATTAATAAAAAGGCAATCATCACATCAACCCTTAATTAATTTATGAACAAAACGGAAAACCTTTCTATTGAGGAGACAAATGAAATAAGGGAAAAGCTGGGTATGAAACCTATTCCAGTTTTTCAAGAAAAGAATACAGACCATAAAGAGTCTTTGTCAATCGAAGAGACGAATGAGTTGAGGGCGTCCCTTGGCCTAAAACTTATCCCACCCCAACAAAATTTCAATTCTTCTCCCCCTAATGTACATAACACATCCAAAATCGATGAACTTCGAGAGAAGATAACAAAGTTTCAAAAAAAGGCGAACGCTCCTTTACGAATGGCGCACCTTCTCGAAGAAACTAATGTAAATGACGACAGTTCATGGCTAGAAAACATGGATGCAATTCCTTCCTCACATGAATCCAAACGTTCCAGCACATTGCCAAGAAAAGGCGCCACGAAGGAAGACGAAAATATTGATCTGCATAATGTTCAAGTATCATATAATATCGAGGCGCTTAGCCCAAAGAAAGATACGATTCTAACTTTGAAAGAGAGCAGTATTTTTGATGATACTGATTCTACCGAAGTGTTAGAGAATGTGAAAGCTGCCGAGGAAAACGCTGATAGAGAGAAACTACGATTACGACAAATGAATAAAGATAGAAGACAAAAAAAAAAAATTTTAAATGTATCTAGCTTAGATATTGAAGAAGAAGAAGAAGGAGAGAAACACTCAATTACAACTACACATCTAATCATCGGAGCAGAACAGGGTGTTATGAAGGCACCGAATACTATATCAGCAAAACCACCAACGGGAAAAGTTAAAGTGAATTTCGATAGCGCAAATAATATGTCAGATGAAGATGGTGGAGACTTTAAACCTTTAAAAATTAAAAAACGTAAGATCAAGGACCCAAGATCTACTAAAGCTAGGAAGTCAAAAATTACTGATAAGATGGAAATTGTTAAGTTAGTAGATGAAGATGAAAGTTTATCCTGGATGGAAGAAGAACAGCCAGTCACCATAATAAATCCCAGAACAAGCTCAAACAATGAATTGAAAGGGCCAGAGGACCTCGCTAGAGAAATTGAAAAGGCAAGAGACGAAGAGAAGCGACGCACTGAAAGCATTTTGAAAATGCGTGAAATTTCCAACAGTATTGTCGTCGACGAAAAGGTAACTTTTTTAAATACTTTGGATACCAGTCTCTCCGAACGAAGTGCTACTGAGAATAAAGTGAAAGTGAATGGTGAAGGAGAGAAAAATATCGGAGATGTTACTAATGGACATACTAAGGAAGGGAGTGGAAACAATACACTGACTGAAGCAGTTAATAATGAACCAAACTACGAGGGAGATGCTGAAAATGCACCGAACTTTTTTTCTGGTCTTGCATCAACACTAGGATATCTTCGGAAAAAGAGTGTTTTCACCACAGGAGACGTCGATTTGAAACCAGGAAAGGATGTTAATAATAGTGAATCACTTCGAAGGGATGTCCGAAATAAAGAGCATACGGGCACTGGCACTTATACAAAAGATAAGCTACACGGACTGGAACAATTCACATCTAGTGACTCTTCCAATGCAAATACTCATTCAAAAAGACAAGATCATTATGATCCTGACATAAAACTGGTTTACAGAGACGAAAAGGGAAATCGACTGACTACTAAGGAGGCATATAAAAAACTGTCACAGAAATTTCATGGTACAAAAAGCAACAAGAAAAAGAGAGCAAAAATGAAATCCAGAATTGAAGCAAGGAAAAATACCCCTGAAAATGGTAGTTTGTTTGAATTTGATGACAATTAACCTAATCAGCAAATTCTACTAGCCCCAGCTTTTAATATTCAATATCTTGTTTTTCTCAAGTTTGAAACCTGTGTATAATTGTATTTGGTGTATAAGGCTACGTGTTGGCCTTGAATTCGGAAGTACTTTTCAAACATTAATATTCTGTGATATACATTTGTAAAGACCTTTTGCGTTGTGCCTGAATCTCAAGCCATTGTGTCATTTCACAGCGAAGTGTCATTGTTTTAAGCGATAGAAGCTTGGCGCAACGATCGGATAAAAAAAATTGAAAAAAAAAAAAAAATTGAAATGAAAATAAAACAATCAGATATTCAAAAAATTGAATATCTGTATTCATAAAGAGGAGAAAAAAGAATAAAGAAAAAAAAGAAAAGAACATTAGACTACACGTGCAGCATATACCAACTATTTTTATTATATGCTTATATATGCAAAGCTTACGATATTTAGAGAGTAAGTGGATTGACGATAAAAGTGTTTAATAAGGAGCCATTCGTTTTTATAAAGGAGAAACAATACCGGCCTAACATGATTCAAACGCAAAGTACAGCGATCAAACGACGTAATTCTGTTCATAAAAACCTCTTTGATCCATCACTGTATCAAATACCAGAACCACCACGTGGGGGGTTCCAACACCAAAAAAAAGAATACAGTAAGGAGACATTCAGTAATCAAGTCTTTGGATATGATATTACTAGCCTTAAAAAAAGATTCACGCAACTATTTCCTAGTAATATACAAGGGTACTTACCTGAAGTTGACCTAAGAATAACCATTATTTGTTCTATATGGTACGTCACGTCATCTATTTCAAGTAACCTATCTAAAGCCATTTTAAGAACTTTCAACCATCCCATAGCTCTCACAGAATTGCAATTTCTTGTTAGTGCTGTTCTATGTGTTGGATTTGCTTCCATCGTAAATTTATTCCGACTACCTCGTTTGAAGCATACGAAGTTTTCAAAGGCACTCAATAGTTTCCCTGACGGTATCCTTCCTGAATATCTCGATGGCAATTTCAGGAGTTCTATCCTGCACAAGTTTTTAGTTCCCTCAAAGCTGGTTTTGATGACCACTTTCCCTATGGGAATATTCCAATTTATTGGTCATATCACATCGCACAAGGCGGTATCTATGATACCAGTATCACTAGTGCATTCCGTGAAGGCATTATCCCCAATAATAACAGTTGGCTACTATAAATTTTTCGAACATCGTTATTACAATTCCATGACTTATTATACCTTGTTACTTTTAATTTTTGGCGTTATGACTACTTGCTGGTCAACACATGGCAGTAAGAGGGCTTCAGATAACAAAAGCGGATCTTCATTAATCGGGTTGCTTTTTGCCTTTATTTCCATGATAATATTTGTAGCACAGAATATTTTTGCAAAGAATATTTTAACCATCAGAAGGAAGGTAGGAATACTGCCGTCTTCTTCTACGGATGACGTCACGTCGAAGGAAGGGCAACCGAGTCTAGACAAAACAAGATTTTCTCCATTGCAAGTGGATAAGATTACCATATTGTTCTACTGCTCCTGCATTGGGTTTTCTTTAACCCTATTACCTTTTTTAACCGGCGAATTAATGCATGGCGGTAGCGTTATCAACGATTTAACGCTAGAAACAGTAGCCCTTGTAGCGATTCATGGAATAGCCCATTTTTTCCAAGCAATGCTTGCTTTCCAGTTGATCGGTTTACTATCTTCCATTAATTATTCCGTAGCAAACATCATGAAGAGGATTGTTGTTATATCCGTGGCACTCTTTTGGGAAACAAAGTTAAATTTTTTTCAGGTGTTTGGTGTTATCTTGACAATTGCCGGATTGTACGGTTATGACAAATGGGGGCTTTCCAAAAAAGATGGACGTCAGGCATAATATGAAGTAATACTATTGAGTACAAACCATCATTCAAGGTAGGACACTTAGTACTATATCAAATATATAATCAAAAAAAAAAACCCTCGAAGGTCTTTTTTATCTTATTTACTGCTACTACCTCTGTTGCTAGCATTACTTCAAGATCCTAAACTGTTACCCCACCCCCGCACCATATCAAGGTTAAAAATCCGATGTGGCGGTACTTATTTGGTTATTTATCTCATTTACATTAATATGCGTACGGGAATGGCCTTCCGCTCCGTGGAGGATAAAGTGCGGTCATTTTATTATTTTTCGAAAACAATGGCTACAATCCCTTGTTTATCTCACATGCGATTACAAAGCAAAAGAGAAGATTCGCATGCAGGAGCCATACACGCGTCTTTTTTAAGGTCTTTCCACGATCTCGCGGAAAAACTTATAGAACAAACAACTATTGCTTTAACTAGGAAAGAATAAGAAAAAATAGCGATCATACTAGAACCCACAGTCGAGGCACAAGGATTTTGAGGATTGCTCTACCCCTAATGCCTATTGTTTCGATTGCTGAAAGCGGATCTACTCCTTTTTCCAAGTACTCGAAAGGTTGAGAGAAATAAAAATAGACTAGTCGACGGACAATGCCAATAAAGTTTGGTTATACGAACTGCTTTAACCAAATTAATATTGGACAGACTCCGTGTTTTTTGGTTTTGCCCTTTTTTCCCGCTAGAACGACATTGTGTTTCTCCAAAATTATTCCATCTTTTCCCTCGTGTTAACAATAGAGTCACAACGCACCTGTTATTATGATCTCGGGGGTGGCTTCCCGAACATCGTCGGTTGAATACTGCGCTTTGGCGTCCGAAAAAGAAAAGATAGGAAAGGATCGAATTTTTGACATTTTTCTCAACCTGCTGCGGGCTGTTCTATAGACGTTTGAGGCACCTGAAAAAGAAATACAGCGGAATAATTACTGTTCTGCTGAATCACCCTAGGCGGTATTGTATGAGGCTAATAATAGAGAGACATCTCTGAAAAGAAACTAGAGGAAAATTTTTCAAAAATATCTATTTTGCTCAGAGAAATGAATATAATAAAGAAGCTATTTGGTTAGATCTCCCAGTAGTTATGGGGACTAGATATATAAACTGCTTGATGTACGTTTGGAAATTCTCAAATAGCAATTCTCTCTTCAAAGTTAGTGAAGGATAGGTTATATCTGTAAAAACATACTAAGACCTGAATAACTAAGATCACGGGGGCATACTATCGATTAAAAAGCTCTGATTTTACTATAGATTAGAAAGAAAAATAATGAGCTCAGACAGTTTAAAGCCTAAAGACACTATAGTTCCAGAAGAACAAACCAACCAACTGCGGCAACCTGATTTAGATGAGGATAGCATACATTATGATCCAGAAGCTGATGATTTAGAGTCATTAGAGACTACTGCCTCTTACGCGTCAACGTTGGTGTCGGCAAAGGTGTATACCAAGAAGGAAGTAAATAAAGGAACTGACATTGAAAGCCAACCACATTGGGGTGAAAATACCTCGAGCACGCACGACAGTGACAAAGAAGAAGATTCCAATGAAGAAATTGAAAGCTTCCCGGAGGGTGGATTCAAGGCTTGGGTTGTGACATTTGGTTGCTTCTTGGGTCTAATTGCATGCTTTGGTTTATTAAACTCAACGGGGGTCATAGAAAGTCATCTACAGGACAATCAATTATCCAGTGAAAGTGTTTCTACCATTGGTTGGCTGTTTTCTTTGTTTCTTTTTGTTTGCTTTGCCTCATGTATCATTAGTGGTACTTACTTTGATAGAAATGGATTTAGGACAATTATGATTGTGGGCACGGTTTTTCATGTAGCCGGTCTGTTCGCTACCGCCAACTCTACTAAATATTGGCACTTCATACTGTCCTTTGCCATTGTCTGCGGGTTCGGCAATGGTATTGTACTGAGTCCTCTAGTAAGTGTTCCCGCCCACTATTTTTTTAAGAGACGTGGTACTGCATTGGCAATGGCCACTATTGGTGGTAGTGTGGGTGGCGTCGTTTTCCCAATTATGTTGCGTAGTTTCTTCTCTATGAAGTCAGACACTGATCCAACTTATGGATTTGTTTGGGGCATTAGAACTTTAGGATTTTTAGATTTGGCTTTGCTAACGCTGTCAATCATTTTAGTCAAAGAGAGGTTACCACATGTTATCGAAAATTCCAAAGATGGTGAGTCACGTTGGAGATACATACTCAGAGTTTATATTCTACAATGTTTTGATGCGAAGGCTTTCCTGGATATGAAATATCTTTTTTGTGTCCTGGGAACGGTATTTGGTGAGTTATCCATTAATTCAGCTCTTACTTATTATGGATCATACGCCACCAGCCATGGAATTTCTGCTAATGACGCCTACACCTTGATTATGATAATAAATGTCTGCGGCATACCCGGGAGATGGGTTCCTGGCTATTTGAGCGATAAGTTCGGTAGGTTTAACGTCGCAATTGCAACTCTACTCACTCTATTTATCGTCATGTTTGTTGGTTGGTTACCATTTGGTACCAATTTGACAAATATGTACGTTATTAGTGCCCTATATGGATTTTGTTCTGGAAACGTTTTCTCCTTACTTCCTGTTTGCTGTGGCCAGATATCTAAAACGGAAGAGTTCGGTAAACGTTACTCTACAATGTACTTCGTTGTCGCTTTCGGTACTTTAGTCGGCATTCCGATAACAGGTGCCATTATCTCTAACAAGACAACGGCCGATTACCAACACTATATTATTTTTTGCGGTTTGGCAACTTTTGTAAGCGCTGTTTGCTACATAATTTCGAGAGCATACTGTGTTGGCTTCAAGTGGGTCAGATTTTAAAAAGTAAGACAGTGCCCTTTATAGATCTTCAAAAAAGTAATGCAATAATATTTTCTTTTAGGAAATGTGTAGATAGACTATTTAATTAAAATTTCCTTATGTTTTTTTTTTGTTTTTTTTTTTTTTATTTTTCTGAATTAAAGTCACTATTTTTGTACAACTTCAACTTCAGCCATTCAGAAATCTTGCAATCTTGCATTAACGTAGAGGCGTATGAATTCTCGTAATAATTGATTAGTTTTCCTGAATTGATTAAGTCAAAGTGCCCGTCAGTCTTCTCTTTCAGCATCTCAACACGTAAATATATCAGAGGAAGCGTGATGTTATTGATAAGATTTAAGGTATCTTTTGTTAACATATGAGGGGAACACATAATGCACACTGTTTTGTTGCGTTGACTGTGTGAAACTAGCGAGGTGAATGTTCCTACTAGCTCACGGAATTCTCTAGGAGATAGTTTTGATTTAGTGAAAGCCTTACATTGGACTAGTACTTTCAATGGTTCAAAAGTATGGTCGATTATCCTATACTTTAAAGGCTTCAATACGAAGCCATTTTGCGAGTTCGTTCTTTTTATGTTACTAGCCATTTCCAAATTGGGCATTAACGATGAAATTTTCCAATAAATATCATCTACTGGCCAGCTTCCCTTTATATCTACGCCACCATCATGGGCGCCACCGGTTTTTCTCAACTTTGTCATTCGTAGTTTCTCAGATAACTCCCTCATCACCGTATATTCATAAAGATTTCCTTGAAACACCGTAGAATGGGCGACAGCAGCATTTTGTTTCACATATGCTTGAATTGCAGGATTATTGAGCCATCTTCGTCCCAAATAGTTTTTTATCATGTTTTATCATGTTTTACCGTTCTTTACCGTGTTTTATATAGGAAGAAGCTTTAGAAATTTGCTGCAGTATTTCGCTTCCTGGTCGTTAATTTCTATGTATCGATCAACCATGTTGTTTTGCTTTTCAGTTTGCTTCGATAAATAATTTGAAAAAAAAAAAAAAAAGAAAAACTAGCAAACCAATGAAGCGGCTTGGCTTACAGGTACATTTTACCTTAGCGCTAAATGATATTGTAAAAGTGACTTGCATCTTCTGAAGGAGCACTGTAATGAATACTGAAAAACTGGAAGCTTCGGAGGAACCACAGGCTCCCTTGGCCAATACATCTGAGACTAACTCAATAAAGGGAGATGCAGAAAATATTGTAACCGTGTTTGACCTGGCAAATGAAATAGAAAAATCACTAAAGGATGTTCAGAGGCAAATGAAGGAAAATGATGATGAGTTTTCACGCAGTATACAAGCAATTGAAGACAAGCTTAACAAAATGAGTCGGTAAGAGCAGGTGAGTAGTAACATGGAAACTTCTAATGCTTTTACTCATAAAAAAGAAAACGCGTGCTATCGCGTAACCAGGTTGCAATTAACTACAGATCGTGCCAAATACGTGCTTTTTTATATGGTTTAGAAATATTAATCAACTGAAACTTAATAATATATTCGCATGTTTTTGGAGTCTCTGGGATAGCACTTCACCTATCCTTGGAAACTTGAAATGGAGAAGTTTTAACTAAATGACTTTTTTGGCAATTGCTCTCTTATAATTCAGTACACTGTTGTTAATGTAAGTTTGTAGATAAATACAATATGACAAGTATCAAAGCAGGCTTTAGTTTTCAGCAGTTCAATTATCTTAGAATGGATATGAATTAGTTAAAGCGGCTCGACCCAGCTAGACTTAATTTGTCCTCTTCATTCACCATTTTTGCAGCGATATCACATTTCATTGAAGGGAAAAAGGTGACTGAAATATGATTACCTGTCATTTATCATTATCAAACTTGAAGATAGTGGTCAAGAAGTGGCTACGGTTCATTATATAATGCGGTCTATAAGGCTCGTTAGTTTAATTGTATTCAATGAAAAAGTAATATAAAAAATTATATCTCTCACGTCACTTATTTTAATGCACAATACATGATTCATGCTTCTTGATCAATTTTGGTTCTTTTATCAACATGATCGTTTGTATCTTTTTGATTTGTCACCATCGTCGTCGGGAGATTTGGAACCGTTGAAGCTCTAGTGCTTTCATTTTGGGATAAAGGAGTATCCTCTCTAGTCGCTGAAGTTCTACTCCTTTTCTTCTTATTTGCGTCAGGTTGCTCATACTCTCTTACAATTAAAGTCAATAGCGTATGGACTCTTTTTGATAGCTCATGCACCGTTCTTGTCTTTATAAACCAATCAAAAGTGAACAAATCACTCATCATGATTTCTTGCTTTAATTTTTCATAGAGCTTGTCAGCACGAAGTCCGTACTTGTTAACAGCTAATAATAAAAATTTATCTTCTAAGGTATTGTAAGTTCTTCTAGCATTATTAGGTGGATACTGTATTATCAGCTCATGTAATGGATGTTTACACTGTTCGATTTTCTGCCTCAATAGAGTTTCCTGGAATTTCAGTTTTTCATTTTTTTTTTCACCAAGTTCTACATTATGTAAATACTTCTCCCACCCATTGATTTCCTTTAGTCTTTCCCAGAATATTTTTGCATACATTTCAACCTCTTCTGGTGTTTTGGAATCAATGGATTTCTTAATGTTTTCCATATCATCTCTACCGTATTTGGCGCAGGCGTTGATAAACGCCATAAAGTCCCTCTTATTCCAGTTAGTAAAGGCTTTTGATATCAATTCTTGCTTTCGTAATTCATCTTCTTGGGTAAAATCCGGTGCTGAATTAATCTTCTCTTGCTCCTCCTCAATCCTTCTTTTAAGTTCCTCATGACCTTTATGACCTTCTGTATTAGCGGCATTTTTGTATTCTCCTTCTTCTTCTTCTTCAGCATCGCTTCCTTCATTACGTATATCTCCCGTAATATCATAAGAAGTAACCTTATAGTTGACCTTTTTCTTGAAGTAAAGCTGTTCCTTTTCTTGTAAGGCATCCAACTCCTTGGGGAAGAACTGGAAATCTTGACCGTGTATAACCTTTGGAGCGCGAGGTGCTTTTGGCTGCGGAGTTTGCTTGCTTGCTGATTTAGAGCCACCACCAATAATTTCCTTATAATAATCGTCAACTGAATAAGTGGTTTGCTCTCTTCTTCTTTCTCTTCGGGAAGGATTAATCCATTCAACTACTTTGTCGTTGGATTTTTTTTGAAAGCTTTTACCATTCCATTCGTAAGCAGATTGGTTCTCGATCCCATTGAACTTTTGTAAGTCGTCAAGTCCTAAACTTTGGTATTTGGCATTTAGTTCTTGTGTCTTCTGTTCCCCCTTTTTCAAAATATCATCGATATCAGCATCAACAGTGACTTTACTTGCTTTCTTTTCAAACATATTTTTAGCGCCAAATTGAATCATATCCAACAGATCATCCTTTGAGTTACCAAGAGATGCAGTTTTCTTGCCCGTGCCCTGTTGGATAACCAACTGGTCTAGTCTCAGCTTTTGTGCGGCACGCTCAATGACTTTCTCTTCAATAGCATTTTCTGTGACAAATCTATAAACATGAACTTGTTTCTTTTGACCAATTCTATGCGCTCTATCCATTGCTTGTAGATCAGCTTGAGGGTTCCAATCAGAATCAAAAAGAATAACAGTGTCGGCTGTGACAAGGTTAATACCTAAACCACCGGCACGTGTTGTTAGCAAAAAAACGAACTTTTCAGAATTAGGTTTATTATACTCATCGATAGCTTCTATACGTTCTTCATGGCTAGTAGAACCGTCGATTCTGCAATATTCAAAATCTCTAAAATAGCAATAATCTTCTAAGATATCCAATAGTCTCGACATTTGACTGAAAATCAATACTCTAGATCCCTTTTCCTTCAGTCTTTTCAGTAACTTATCTAATATAATCATTTTCCCGGAATTGAAAATCAAATGTTCATCGGTAGTGTATGGAGGTCCAGGTTCTGCGCCTTCAAAAAGATACGGGTGATTACAGCATTTCCTTAATTGCATAACAATATTCAGTAACCTCGTTTTGCCTTCTCTTTTTCCAACAGCACCGTTAACAGCGTCTATATCCTTCTCTAATAATGATTTATACCATTGTATTTGCATGTCTGTCATCCCCACGTAAACATTCGTTTCGATTTTAGGTAGCAAAGATTTTTCGACATCCGCTTTGACTCTTCTCAGTAAAAAGGGGTTCAGTACTGAGTGTAGCTGTTGGACTACAATTTCTTGATCTTGTTCCGAATTGTTTTGTTCGAACCATTCATCAAAAAGTTCAGAATCTCCAAATATATCAGGTAATAAGAAATTTAGCAGGGCCCATAATTCGTGTAGATTGTTTTGTAGAGGCGTGCCCGTAATCAATAATCTATTCTTAGAGTAAAATAATCTAATTATTTGAGATAACGCGCTTTGTTCATTTTTGATCCTGTGAGCCTCATCAATAACAATGTATTGCCAAGCTAATCTTTTCAAAGCATTCTTTTCTCTAATGACCATTTCATAAGATGTAATCAATACATCAAATCTAGCTTCTAATATTATATTCCGTACTATATCAGCTCTTGTGTCTTTATCACCATGTAACACAAGGACATTGACGTTTGGAGTCCATTTAAGAAACTCTCGTCTCCAATTATCTAGTGTTGACTTCGGTACTATTATTAGAAAGGGACCCTCGATTTGTTTGACGTATCTCAAATAACCTAGGAATGAAATTGTTTGTAAGGTTTTACCCAGCCCCATTTCATCGGCCAAGATACCAGATAGTTTGTTTTCGTGCAACGATATTAACCAGTTTAAGCCTTGAACTTGATAGTCTCTTAATTTTCCTGACTTGACGAAGGAGGGAGATTCTGAGACGAATATGTCTTCCTGATATGTATCTACAATCTCTTCTTCCTCATCAGCCATTAATTCAGCATCTTCCTCCTTTTCTGTTTTTCTATGGTGACGTGATGACGAACTGACGGTGCTGTGTGATTTGGAAAGTTTGTTTGCATCAGAATCTAACTGTTTTAAGAGTTTTTGAATATTTTTATCATGTTTTGCCTTAATTCCAATAAAATGACGGAAAAGGTCTGTGACGCCTAATAAATATTTGAATCTTTTGTACGTATCGGACTTGTCCTTTTGCTTGGCGTATTTTGGATCTACATCAAGTACGAATTTTTTCTTTCTTTGAGCCCAATATTCTGGTGGTCTATCTTCTACTGTATATATTTCTTTATCTGATAGCTCTTCACTTTGTCCGATATTATCATCATCACTACTGCCATTTGACTTTGAGTCAGGAGTATCGACTAAAACTTCTGAAGGTGACTCGCTTTTGCTATTCTTGGTATCACTTCGTTGCTCCTCTTGCTGGGTCGTCATGATCTGATTGTAAGTTTTCCTTTTGTTACGACTTAAACCAACAAGACGGGTATTATTGGAAAGTAAATAAAACAAACCACAAAGAAAGAAAACCGTTTGCACAAACTCCTTGAGTTATGCAAATATACTTATCAAAATTTAACTGAAGCTGAAAATTTTTGAGTCTGCTTTATTTGATTTTTTTTTTAGGATGGCAGGATGAAATTAGAGCCATTGTACGTACGTTACGTTTTTTTGTTCATTTAATTACAAGAAGCGCCCGTTAATTATGACAACTGCGAGTAGATACTAAGCAACGACGAGTAGCGCAAAATACCATGAACTGAATTGAATCGTATTTAGATGTACGTATGTGTTACGTAATGTATAAATTTTGTTTTTAGAACAACACTCTTTCCTTGGCCAACTTAGTAACATTTATACTCTGCAATCTCGATTTATCGGTACTGTATGTTACTTTTAGTGAGATTGAACTTTTTGCCTGAGATTGTAATTGGTATTTTTCTATATTATCGAAGAATTTGTCAAAAAGAATAGCTGTGTCTAAAGGACCACCTTTTGCCTCTGGGTGAAATTGGGTAGAAAATATGGGTCTTTGAAGGTGTATCATGCCTTCGTTTGATTTGTCGTTTAAATTAACAAAATAAGGTTTCCATTGGTCCTTTGGTAGGGTCTCAGGATCAACTGCATAGCCATGATTTTGAGATGTAATGTGGCACTGGCCGGTAGTCAAATCCATGGCAGGGATGTTGTGAGCCCTATTACCATATTTCAATTTGTGAGTAGAGGCACCGGAGGCCAGAGCCAAGAGTTGATGGCCTAGACAAATCCCAAAAATAGGGATACAGTCATAAACAGGGTTATTTAGTAATTCCCTGACGTTGGAAATTGTAGCTTGGCATAGTTCTGGGTTGCCTGGTCCATTGGATAAGAAAATACCGTCGAATTCAGAAGCAACATCTTGAATTCTGTAATCATAGGGGAAAACAGTTACATTGGCACCTCTTTTGACTAGGCATCTGATAATGTTTTCTTTAACACCACAGTCAATAAGAGCCACATTTGCCTTAGCCTTCCCAGGTAAGGCAGAGACGTGGAAAGGCTTTTTTGTGGTGACTTGAGCAACCAAGTTAGTTTTCATAGGATTCACGTAGGGGACAGGGTCATGATCAGCCAACGTAATACGGCCCAAAGAAGAGCCTTGTTCCCTCAAGTATTGCACTAGTTCACGGGTGTCTACGCCAGTAATAGCAGCAACACCTTCTCTCTGACACCATTGTGCCAGAGATTCAACAGCGGTCCAATGCGAATATTGATAAGCATATTCAGCGACAACGATGCCGACCACATGTATATGCGGAGATTCAAAATACTTCAGTAAATTGTATTCATCGCGGGCTTCGCCGGATGGGACACCGTAGTTACCAATCAAGGGTTGCGTGAAGACTAATATCTGACCACGGTAGGAAGGATCAGTCATGGACTCTGGGTAACCAACCAGAGAAGTAGTGAAAACTGTTTCACCAGCAACAGATTTGTTTGCACCAAAAGATATACCTTCAAAGGAAGGACCATTTTGGATACAGAAAGTAGCTTTTGTTGGAGCGGAGGACATTTGAAATATTTTTAGGAGTGGTTTGTGATAGAATTTCTGATTATTAAGCAATGAAATTAGTGGGAGCTAGTTTTCCAGATGTGGTCAGATATGTAGTCTTGGCAGGTGTATTGAGAGTTCGATAAGCTAAACATATAATGTTTTTTTTATTTCAAATCTGCAAAAAGGGTATGTAGAAGAGTCGATTACCTTGTATTCTTTGCAGTATTTAAACAATTAGATGTTCGAGTGTATCTATGTGTTATAGTTCTGAAGAAAAAAAAAAAAAAAAAAAAGAAAAAGAAACGACGAGTCAAGAAAAGAAAAGAAAAAGGAGGGGCATGAAAAAAGAAATTGACCGAATAATCTAATGAACGTTGGATAGTTAAGTGTCTTACGAGAGAGCCTTATATATCATGTCATCGCCTTTTTTTTCCGCGAGAGGTGATAAGTGAAATCGCAACTATTTACTCATCATGAGGTAATGCGATGCGATGATGAGTCAAACACCCTTCCACGGGAAGCGCCAGCCGGCGCCCTCGGTAAAGCCTGCACTTAACGGCCCCTCGCTGTTTCTTGTACTTAGCGTCACGCGCTATGGAAATATGCGGTGCACAGGTGTTTTTATAGGGGGGTGATGGATTACATCATACACGACGGCCGGGAACACAGCTGAAAATAACTGTGAATGCGGCAGTGGCACCCACTACGAGAAGCAGACACCACAGTCCACGCTTACGTAGAAGCTGCCGAGTAAATGGGTGCTCTATGCGGGTAAGACGGCGCCTACCGCCGAACACCGCAAGTATCATTGGCACGTGATCGGTACCACTAGAAGCATCTCCTTCGTCATTGCCAGCGTTTTTGTGTCTGTGGAGAAGTCTCTGTGTGACGCCAAACCAGGAATACACAATGTCCACTTGATACATGCCACACACAATGCAGTAGCATCCCAGTGTAAATGGCACGACCGTAACGACACGGATTGCGCGACTATACGCCAGGAAGATTAGAACATATCCGATCCAAAAGCCGATGCCTAGCCAGAGCAAACCAAAGCCAACACGACTGATTGACGTGTGATTGGAGAATGGCGAGCGAGAAATGTGCGTCTGGCCTCGAGAGCGATTGCTTTTTTCGTTGGTGACGCCCACTGAGTGGAATCTCCAATCAGATATTTCATCGTGGATGTTGTGTAGTGCGACGCGGCTTAGAAATTTTGGGAAACAATCCATTTCTAGGAATTGGTAAGTTAGGTTTTTTAGGTCGTCAAAAATCTCAATGTCGTACTTTCGCTCGATTTGTACGCTTTCTATTATGCGGTTCCGCGTTTCCATGGGGATGTTGCTCAGGTACCGTTCGCTTTGTTCGGGCGATACTAAATAGGTGTTGCAGAGACCAACTGCGCTGTGCAGCAGTTGTTTTGTAGTTATCTGCGGTTTTCCGTCTTGTTGGGAGCGCCTTTTCATTATCTCGTCGACGATCAGCGCTACGTCTTCGTTTCTCAGGGCTTCTTGACCGATACCCGATTGGTGCTTCCAATCACCCAGCAATTCGTTTAATTTTGGTGAAAAGGGCACGTCTGGGCCGCTATTTTCTAAGAGTTTATCAGGTGCTTCCGGGTCTAGGTGCCCTTCTTCTATCAGTGCGTTCAGCAAGTCAAATGTAGCCGTAGATGTACTTCCATTCTGCTGTTGTTCTTGTGGAAAGTTGATTAATGATTTTCTTACCAACTCTATGTAGTTTTTGCAAAGTCGTGTATGTGTCATAAGGTCAACCCAAAAGTCCAGATAGTTGATGGCATATGGGAATTGTGAAAGAAATGTATAAAAAGTCCAGAGATCAACTGGCTGCGATGTCCTCTGTATTAACACTTCATACAATGTTGGCAATCGTTCACGCTGGATCATCTCGAAATTTTGCATACTGCTCACTTTGCTGAGCTCTTCCTTCATGATGAATGGGACGCTCTTGAACTTTCTTTTTGGCAGAAATTGTTAGAGGTCGTTGTGCACAATGAATTTCCCGTATGTGTTTTATTGATATTTTCGTTTTGCCCGCATTCTCGAAACACGAATATTTTTCCTCGAATGGCGGCGGGCGGCGAAGTTACATAACCAGCATTGCTCTATATTAATGTATGCTGGGTTTTCTTTAAAGTGACCCAAGAGTTTGACACAACGTTGAAGCGTATCGCCAATTTTTTTTGGATTATATATACGTATTAATGTCTTTTTATCGTATTTATGCATCGTAGCATCCAATGGTGCAAGTAGTGAAGAAATTGAGCAAATTCTCCTGCACCAAGTTGAGAACAGTTTCTGGATATCTTGACGAGATTTCATTCGAAACTTTGGTCAGACTCATATCTTGAATAACCACACTTAAACAATCAAGTAAACTTATGGAAAAGTCCGTATACCAACGGTGGTTCCAGCAGCATATCTTCACGCAAAGGTCGATAATGCTATTGTCTAGCTCTCTTATGCGTGAGCTTACTATTTCAGGGACCATGTCATGCGAATTAGGTGAGTTTATAAAATTTTTGACCCGTTGGCGTTCGTTTATACAATATTCCAGCAGTTTCCTCGCGCACCTTGATGAAAATCTCTGCGATAAACCGTTCTGGAAGGCCTTGGCGGCCTCAGGGAAATGGCCCAGTCGACGTGCACAAAGGCCAAATAACTCCCATTCGAAAGTCAACTTATTGTGGTTGTTATTCTGTGCATCCATGTACAGTTGTTCGGTTTGCCATAATGTATACATCTTCAGGTCTTCATATAAAAGCATGAAGAGGTTGTCTAACCATCGTTCACACAGCCGTTTAGCCCTCAGAGGCTGTTCTTCTTGTTTGTTAACGTCCTTTGGTAGCGAAGATGATGATTTTTGGTATTCTTCTTCCATAACGAAAATGTTTGATCTGTACTTTAACAGATTTTCCCAGCCGGTGATCTGCACAATTTCTGTCAATAATCGGTATGCCAATTGGAAAGTAGATTTCAAGTTCGACGCAGCTAAATTGACCAGCATTGGATCCGCAGAGCGGTGTTCATTCTGAACGTCTTGTGGATTCAACGACGTCACTTCATCCAGTACAACGTCAATTGGCAATGGCAAATGAAGACTATTATTCGAAGGCAACGGAGCTACTCTTTTCAGTACGTATTTTTCCTTTAATGGAGACATAGGGCATGAATTCAGTATCAGTAAGGCATTTTCAATATCATTTAGCTTTACATACACCTTGGATAAAAGATACCAAGGTCTAAATTCACTGGGAGAACAATTGACTGCCTCTTGCGCTATGTTTTGCGCCAAGCTGTAATCCTGCCTTTTGTCTATCAAAAATTGCGCTTGTAAGCACAGTAATTCAGATTTATAATCCATGCGGTTATTAGTGTTGTTTATTATTTTATCCTGCGAAAGCATATCGTATGTGAGCTTTATTGCGTCTAATTCTTGATCACACACCAAAAAGATCTTGATTAGTATTATGATCGCCTCAGGGTTGTCAGTAGCCAGATTCTTCAACATTATTTCCGCCCTGCTAACATTACGAGTCAGCTTAACTATCTCTACGAGTGTTTCTACCAAATAGTTATTAGTGTTCGTCACATTGGTAATATAATACGGAGCTCCCAATAATGGGCCCTTATGGTAAACTATAGGGAACAGATCAATGAACATTTCTGGTACATCGTCGATTTGTCCTGCAGTAAACGGGTTCAAAATCAAGGTTTCCACTAAATTTTGTAATTCTCCCTCTTCAGCGTTTTCCTTCATTAACATGATTGACCGTACTACGCCACTTACGAACGTTTCAGCCCAAATTAAGTCATAATCCGCACACATCTCTATATTTTGACTTTCACCGTTGCAATCCACTATAAAGTTCTGAATCGATCCTGGAATATGAACGACGACATTTATGTCGCATCTCCTGAACGCATTCCAAGTGGAAAATGAAATTCGAGCAACATTGAAGGTTTTCTTCCTGCCAAACCAAACTTGGGGTTTCTCGCTGATGACCTCTGAAATCTCCTTCAAAAAAATTGCGATTGAAGTTGGACCGGATGTATCGACACCCATTGAGTAAAAAAATGTCCCTACTTCGTCCTTCAGTTTATCAAGTGGATGGAGCTCAGCGACCATCGGGGCTCCATCATTGGCATTTCTGCTGCTACTGTATATAGATGCATTTGTATAATTTGTGGTAACGGCGGTGTCACTAGCATCGCCATTGGTTGCCATGGAAGCGGCAGAGTCATCGGCTACAACGGCTGCAGGGGACTGAATAATGGCCGCACCATTTCTACTCGTACTGTTTATGGCATTTGTGTTACTTGAAGTGGGCAAATACTTTGTTAGTGTGACCAAGTCTGCCGGCCCTAAGTCTTGAAACTGCGGTAACCGAATTCTTCTCTCATGTAAAGCATAACCAATAAAATCTTCTTTTACCTCTGGTATAGAATTCTGCGTAATCATCTGAGGGAAGCTCTTCTTCCTTAGTTCTTTATTTTTTTGCGCTCACTCCCTTCTCAAACACTTCAACTTAATAACAGCACTATTTATGGAAAAAAAATCTTAAAATAATTAAAACGCCATTGCCTCGAGGCTAAGCTTACGCCCTCTTGCTATATTTGCATACGTTTTTCAGATCCTTCTTCTATTCCTGGCTCAGGTACCAGGTACCGAAAAAGGTGAAGAAAAAAGGACTTGGAATGTGTTCACGTGACGCTATCGACACCCGCATGACAGAATCTTAAGGCAATGCTCGCAACTTTCTTCCAAGATGCGTGAAAATGCTTATAAGTCTTACTAAGCTATCAAGACATACTGAATTTGGGTCACTACGTCTCATTTATCGAACACTGATGAAAAGATGGTAGGCCTGATACTTGGCCCAAATGTACGCCAGTCAACTTTGCATTGGAGGGTAATAGAAGCAAGGATTCTGTTACCCTGACTATGTTACCCTGATTGTATTACCCGACCAAGAGAACCACGTAGAACGTCATGGAACAATTCCTGGAAATAATCGATCACCATCGTTGCCTCTTTCATGAACGGGCGCCCCTTGACGGTGGTGGTATATATTAGGTAGCTGGAAAGGCGCCTGTCGCTTAACCAATAATAGTTTCATGTGTTAGGGAAGGTTGAATCTACGCTTCCATAACTGTAAAAGCTAATAAGCTAGAAAACAAAAAAGTTAACGAGCAAAATCGTAAAGAAAAATGTCTGACTGGGATACAAATACTATTATTGGTAGCAGAGCAAGAGCTGGTGGTTCTGGCCCAAGGGCCAACGTTGCCAGATCTCAAGGCCAAATTAATGCTGCAAGAAGACAGGGGTTGGTTGTTTCCGTTGACAAGAAGTACGGATCAACCAATACGAGGGGTGACAACGAGGGTCAGAGGTTGACCAAGGTCGACCGTGAGACAGATATTGTCAAACCCAAGAAATTGGATCCAAATGTCGGTAGGGCCATCTCGCGTGCCAGAACAGACAAGAAAATGTCGCAGAAGGATTTGGCAACCAAAATTAACGAAAAGCCAACCGTGGTAAACGATTATGAAGCCGCTAGAGCTATTCCAAACCAACAAGTTTTGTCTAAGTTGGAAAGAGCCTTAGGCGTTAAATTGAGAGGTAACAACATCGGTTCGCCTTTGGGAGCTCCAAAGAAGAAATGAAGAGGTCTTCTTTCATTTGTTCCTTTCTTTTCGCACTGCATGTCATCAATGAAGCATTCTTAATAATGTACATTATTCTATCATGATCGTTTTATGGTTTTTTTCGTTTATTTTATCATTTTTTTTTTTTTTTAGCTTTTTTTCCTCTATAGAAAGTGAAGTACACACGTATATATTATGATTCAGGATCTTTATTTGGTCTCAATTTTAATATTTTTTTGCAAGGACTCGATTAATCTATCTTTTTCTATCCACCTATTTTCAAGCCACTTTTCTAAACTCTCATCATTGTATGCGAGTAATGGTTGAATTTGATGCTTTTTTACATTTACCATCACAACAATGGGGTCCTTATCCTTTATGTTGTTTTCAGACTCCATTTCTGGTTGAATCATCTCAAAGATTGTCGGAGATATTTGCTCTAATTGATAACCTTTATGAAGTCTCAAATCTCCGTTGGTATGATCATGCCCACTATCAGTATATTTGACTCGGTAATAAATTATGGTGACATCATATATGTATGGATTGATTCGTACCACCTTGGGCTTGCCGCTGCTGATTTCTTCCTTTTTTGTAAGTAAGTATGAATTATCTACGATCATGGGCGGCGTCGTCTTATCGGATACCTTGGAAGACTCCATTTTCATGCTCTTGTGAACTAATTTGTCAAGTTCTCTGTGAAACAGGTATCGGGCCTCTTTGATTATATTGTTACGGTTTTTCTTTCTTTTGATGTTTTTAATTGATGAAAAAGCAGCCATCAAAGTGGTAAAGTTTTTAAATCTTGGGTATAATAAATTATAGAAGTTTATAACAAAGGGAAAATCTTGGTGTAATTTTCTTTGAATAATTGATAGTTCCAAACTCATGATATTGACTTCGGGAAAAATAGTAATAGCTTGATTGTTTTGTCTTTCTAAAATATCTCTTAACTCATTCGATGAGAGTGCGAGTGTTTCATCTTTGAAGAATATGTTCTTTAGTAGATCCAATCGAGGAAAGTTAAACATTTTTCCCCAACCAAGAAATTTTAACTGAGGCCATTCAGCTAGATCTTCCCCCTTCCTCAGCTTTTGTAGAAATTCCCATTTAGTATAAAACTTGGTGGGACAACTTTTGAGAAAAAGGTAATTAATCAATGTGTAGTCATTCACTGATCGATGATTACATATCATTAATGTGGTTTGGAATTTGCTATCTTTAAAAAAGTTTAGGTCATCACTTCCCTCGGTTATGAAAATTTGGACGTTTTTTTTTTTTTCGAAGGTCATTTCAACTAAATGTAGCTGAAACCAAATTTCAATCGCCTCCAGCACCTTGTCTAAAGTTGGTATTATTTTTAGTTTACTATATGTCAGTGCCCTCGAGAGCAGCCGAATTTTGTACTCACCTATTATGGGCACATGCGACCAAAATCTGTCATATAGTAAATGCAGTCTAAGACAGAAGGAATTCGTGTTAATGAACTGTAGGAATTGATTGATTGCAGTAAAAAAAGAATGAAGGTAAAAATAGCCAAAAAGAATAAGCAACCTTGGGGTCAGACTCAACCAATCAGAAATATCTAACTGTTTGAACTGGACCCTAGAACCGACCATATATGTTTCGAAGAAATCAACAAAACCCATCTTAAAGTTATACCTTTCGTTTAGTTTTCTGTGTGGAAAAGAGAAATTTTATTTGATTAAGATTAACAATGAATCTATTATGGTGCATATCTTGCCCTGTTAACTTTCAATTTTTCATTTTGTGTCGCTACATGCCTTGTTGACACTCGGTTTTTTTGAAAAACAAACCATTCTCGCAAAAGATCGGATAAAAATGAAAACTTCCAGACAGTGGAATGCACACATTAATTAACGGTGATGCGAGGTGCAACAACTGAGTAATTTAAAACCTTTGGTAATGCTATTGTTTCCTGGCTTGAAGCCTGTTCTTAATGCTTCCACTGTCATTGTAAATCCTGTACGAGCTGTTTTTCCAGGATTAGTACTTTCAACCAAAAGATCCTTTTATAGCATTAATCGTTTAAATGCTGAAAATAAAATAAACGATATTGCAAATACGTCAAAAGAGGCATCCTCTTCAGTGCAGATGTTTAAGCCCCCAGAGTTCTCTCAATTTAAGGACTCTTATCAAAAAGACTATGAGAGAATAGCAAAATATACTTTGATTCCATTAACAATGGTACCTTTTTATGCCTCCTTTACCGGCGGGGGTATAAATCCTTTACTCGATGCGTCTTTATCGTCCATTTTTTTGATATATTTACAGTATGGCTTCACAAGTTGTATTATTGACTATATACCGAAGGAAAAGTATCCAAGATGGCATAAGCTCGCCCTTTATTGCCTCTATGGAGGATCCATGTTGTCCCTGTACGGTATCTACGAATTGGAAACGAAAAATAATGGTTTTGTTGACCTGGTAAAGAAACTTTGGAATGAAAATGATGACCATTTGTATATATTTGGAAGAAACTGACTCACCCATACTTTTTCTTTTTTTTTGCATTTCTAAGATTTCATTTTTAGAGTCAGATTCCCCATGAACTTAACTTGGGAGAGATTTTATAAAAAGACAAATAAGCAATAAAATATATCCTTCTTCTCGAAATCCAGATATATATGTATATATCGATCTGCTTGGATTGGTACAAGACGATCAATTCTTGTCGAGTGAAACGCCTAGGGATACAGAAAGGAAAAGTAGGAATTCGTGATTGCTAGTATTCTCATTCTGTCTAAAGTGCCTTTTTTATTATTATCTGTATGCTTTTTGTTTCTTTAATGATGAGGAACGAATTTTTATACTACAAAAGAATAATGTTTACAATTTTTATCAATGTTTTGAAACATTTTAATATTTGTTAGGATTCGCCTTTATTTCACAATCAAAAGTAAACACATAAAAAAAGTGTCATGCTCTACGTGAATAAAGAATTAGTGAAATAATAATAAGGCAATCAGAATACAACTATCGCACTATCTGCGAAACTTTTTACTATATGGGTATAAATGCTAAACGGAAAACTTGTCCATAAAACTATGATTCTTATAATAAACGATGATACACGTTCATTCATTTTTTATCGACGCTCAAATATAGGGTGGAACTGTTTAGTCAGCACCCCATGTATATATATAAAAGAGACTTCAGTTTCTGCCCTTTTTTCCTGTAGGAGTGACCGCTCTACTCACCGCTCTTCTATTTTTCATAGTATTAACAAGTTCTTTTCTGTCATGTAAAATTCGATGAACGTAATCATGTTGGCCTTTCGCGATCAATATTCTCAATATAATATTCATTACTTCTGCATCACGTTCCAGTTGTTCCTTAGGCTCTTTTACAATGTTAGCTGCTAGCGACTTTTTTCGAGATATTGTTCCAGCGGATTTATTCGTAAAAGTAATCGGAGTTTTCTTCAGATAAAACCATCTCAAATACTCTTCATATAGGGGAATCAATCGCTGAACTTCATCCTTCAATTCGGAGACACTTTTATCATAAAAAGCTGGGATCAGCAATATATTTTGGTAATACTCATTTTTCAATTCTGCAAGAGGGGGACCTTCTCCTTTATTATGAAAAAAATCTACACACAGCGCATCAAGCCATTTGAATACAGCCTCGATTTCCGCTTGAGTCAAAGGACGACCGTATCCTGATACCGTTTTTGTGGTTGAAAGAGTATTTTCCCACAAAGATTTCTTTGCTGAACGCAATATATTAACTTTAGCGCTATTCAATGCAGGTAGAAGAAGTAAATCAGCGTTCTCTAAAACGAGGTTCCACGCTCTTAGCATTACCATAAACAACAATCTCTGTGAAAGTTCTGATGCCAGAATGTTCAAATTTGCGTTTAAATAGTCAAATAGTGGTAAAATTGCGTCATATACTGCTTCGTCAGACGCAAGTGCAGAACCATGGTGACCACACACTGTTTTTAATGTGGTTCTCGAGAAGGCAAATGCAATAAAATCAGAAAATTTGTTGACTATTAGGTTTATTGCACGATCTCTTGACCTGCTAAAAGATCTATATATTCTTCCCATAGAAGAAACGGCATCTATTTTCTCACTTTCCAGGGATATTTGGCAATATAAAGTTCCCTGCGGATTCAATGTGAGCGAAAAATCGATAGGAAACCCATCATCCTTGAGCTTTCTCGGAGTGAATTTCATATTGGCTTTTCCACATAGATCATCTTCCGCTAAATTCTTTAATCTGCTGTGTGGGTGGTGCCATATAGTAAACATAATATCGTTCGACTTTCCGAATGGAGACTCAAACACAAACTCTTCGTCCCATTTGGGAGTAATCGATCTTGCAACAATCTTAGTAGTACCTATTTCCCGTTGTAAAGTGATGTTTCTCATGGAAACGTAGGTGTTTGAAAGCCCCGTTTTGCTGAAGCCTTTAATATTTTCAGCACCGATAATTCGAAGGGTATAAACTTGCTTCATATTCTGGTCATCGAATGATTTCCCATTATCCTCTAAATTATGGGAGGAGTGGTACTGTGCAATAACAGAGGATATTTTTGATGGATCTGCTTTTTCTTCGAAGCTCTCTAACAGAAAAAGTGTTTTATCAAGATCATTTAGCAGTACGCACGTACGCTTCTTGAACTGATATGGAGCAGGAGCTACCATCTTCGGAGTTGATTTAACTACATTTTTCAAATCTTCAAACAGCCTACTACTTCTTGATTTTTCATGATTTACGTTAGCGTTATTCAGGCTAAGTGAAGATCGAGTGTCTGAGCTTTCTAAAGAGTAGGATGGTTCATCACCCTCCTGTAAATCTCTCTGGATCAATTCCATTAGTTGAGCTGAGTATGAAAGCATACCATCTGAAAACGCCTTTAATATTACCGTGATCATTTGTGCCAGTTGAAATTCATTTTGCCAACCAAATTTCTCCAACATGCTAGTTGATTCATTTATCATTTTGAATATGTCCAAAACTGATCTACTGAAATGGTCCTGGTCATTTACGGGTTGCCAATTCTCGCTTTCTAGTGAAGATTTAATAACTTTTTGAACATTACGGCTCACATCATCACATAATCGAGTCAAATATTTGATGAAATAATTTTCAAGGTTAAAGAAAAATTTCCCTTTTGGCTTTACCTGCAGGTAAATCTGTCTCAGTTCTTTCAGTACATCATACATATCTAGCGCATCTATTGGACCCAACTTTTGTCCAGTCATTTTCATGGTACTCTTTTCAGCGGTTTTTATTAGATTTAAAGAATCCGAACCGTATACTTCACATAGAAATACTGCGCATTGTCTAGGCAGAGATATTTCGTCCAATAAAGGTTTATTGTAACGTTTTTGAATCGCTTTTATGGCTTCTATAATTGTTTCTACGAGATTCTGAACGTTTTGAATTTCTATTGCGTTAGCCTTTAGCATATCCTGCAGAAGGGAGACAAAATAATCCTCTGATGCTTTAAAAAGAGTCTTCTTAAATAATTTGATCCAGTATTTCTTTACAGCTACGGACTGCGTTTCATAGAATTCCATTACTGGATCCCCAACAATGTTTGAATAATAAAATGACAAAACTGGAGAAAATTTTGGCTTTGTACCTGAAAATATCGCAGTTAAAAGGTTATTTATTGTCCTCATAGACTGATCAGTCGTATGAAAAAGGTTTGCAGCCCATAAATAGCGATCCTGAGCATTCCAAGCGGATGGATCCAGATTATCCTCTGAACATAAATATTTATTGCGGATGACAGAAAACAAGTTTTCAGTTATTGGGATATTTAGCTCTTCATCTCCTAGAACACTTAAATTTGCTGCTGAATAAACCAACGAGGAGATGGTGGAAGGATATTCTATTCTCCAATACCTCGCTGATTTATGAAAGAAGAATAGAGCTTCTTGAGAAAGATTTATGGCATTTACAGCATTAGAACACTCTTTTTTTAAAACAAGGCCTATGAGACGGACAAATACGCTTTTTGCATCCTTGGGTATAAGACGGTTTCCGTGAGAGGTAACCTTTTCGCCTATCTCAAATCGATCCATTAAATTTGCAATTTCAAGAAGTTCATAATTCTTCCATAAATTGTATTCTCTGTCACTTGAAAAATCAGAAGCCGTCAAAGTACCGTTGTCTTTCTTGATTTTTTTCCTAAGATATCTTAGTTCACCGCAAAATATGGGATTTGTACAATCGTCCTTAACAGCCATTACGTCTTGGTGAAGCTTTGTTTCATCTGTTTCGAATAACTGCATAAAATACTTCATATGTGAAATATCTTGGACTTTGAAAGAGGGTTGCTTATTGCTAATCGTGCTCCCGGAAATGCTTCTATATTGAGGGACTGTGGCAGGTGAGGCGGCTCTTTTCTTCTTTACTGTTGTCTCGCCTTTTTTAAGATTAATCTTATAATCAAGCAGTCTCTTTATGATATTTGCACAACTATCTGGAAGTACATCAATTACTAGGTCTATAAAATAAGCAACTTCACTGAACAGCTCGTCACGAGAATTTTTAATAGTCATTTTCTTTAGTTCATTACTGGCAATATTTGTGAAATAACCGACCACCTCCTCCATTTGACCCATCTTGGAAAATGTATCTGCACTAGAAGAATCGAGCATGCTATAATACATCTTAACAATACTTTTCCAATGCATCTCATTCGGCGCCAAGTTTTTATTTCCTGAAATTTGTGCCAACTTCCCTTTTAATATACGTAAAGTTGCCTGTACTATATCGCGTTCCGACATATCGTCTTGTTTGTCAACCACTAGTTTCTTCCCATGTTGCGTTTGCTGATGATTCGTTTTGTCAGATAAAACCCTTGACGTTCCTGTCCTATTCGATAGCAAAGCTGCTTCTTTAAATCGCGGTTCGTTGATATAATCCAACAAAATTAGTTTTAAAGTGTAAAGATAGACATCTGATGTTGGTAATTCGGTATTAATGACGTTGCATATTGACGGTATTTCCACGGATACATCAGATACAGTAGATGATAATGTGGAGACTGTTCGATTCATAAGTTTCACACTAGCTGCAAAAGCCCTATAAAATGCCGGCTTATCCTCTTAATGATGTGAGAACGCTACTAATATTCAACTAGGAGCAGAGCTATTCGCCTTTCTATTTTCTACGTAGGTATATATATACAAATCTCTACATACTCATGTATCTTTTCACCCGGGAATGTTAACGTTACAAATTGTAGGCAGCTACCGAAAAAATAAGGCAAAAGGACTTTATAATAGAGAGGCCATTTTTCATTCCTATAGTGTTGCCTTAACAACACAAATTTCAACGCCTTGAAATTTTCATGATATCCTTGATTCAAATGCCCTTTGTATCTGATTGCTCGGAATCTGAAACGATGGGCTTTTCCTTTCTGCGGACTTCTTGGATAAGAGGAGGACAGTCGCTTATTTTTTTAGGCTCTGTCATATGACTTGCCAAAATTTTGTGCATCTCAAACATATTGGTACTCTTGCCAAGTATTAATTCTAATTTTTCGTCGCACAGTATTTCTTTCTTGTTGTTAGGATTCTGCAGATTATGCGCTTTAATATATGCCCAGAGTCGTCGTACTACTTCGGTCCTCGTCAATTCATGCTCTCCTAGCAAACTCGCTAATGATTTAGATAGTGTAACTTTTCGTGTTGAAATAGGTGACTTACTAACAGTCCCTTTTTTCTTCTCAACATGAGTACCTTTGGTTTCGCTATCGTTCTTTTCCTCTCCAGATGATCGTTTGCTTACGGTAATTTCCTTGGTGAGCTCAATCGCCAAAGTAGCATTTTCCTTTAGCAGATCCTCAAGAGATCTTTCGAAGCGCGGCCTTTCTTTTACAAGATCTAGATGTTTCCTAATCAATTTGTTAATTGCTTTTCCCTGTGATTCAACGTCGATTGCATATACTTCTTTCAAAGCCATCCTAACCTTTTTAGTTGTGACCGTTTCCAAATCCATATCAGAGAGAAGAATATCGATCATCGTACTATAATCGTTTAATTCAGCCATGGCAACGCAAAGAAAGCTGTCAACGAACGCTTTAGTACTTGTTAAAATTTTCACCTATCTTATTCTGATCTCATCTTGGACTACTGCAAAAAAATGTATCAAAATATAGAACGGAATTTTGATGTTTTTCTAATTTACAATTATTTAAAAATATTATAGATGTAAGGATACGTAGATGTGAGGTTATGCTGTAGTTAAAAAAAAGGTTAGCGGATCGATTGGGGACGCAAGTAGGAAGCAACAACGTCTTTCACTATCATAAGGCATTCTTCATATTTCTCCTTTGTTGTTTTTCGTTCTTCTTGACTAAACGTTTTCTTTCTGCCCTATTCAAAGTTCTTGGATCGATCAATTCATTGTCAGTGCCTTTTACTTTATCATCAACTTCCACCAACCATTGATCATCTAACTTCTTATTTGCGCCCTTGTAGCCCCACTTTGGAACCCATTCACCGGATGCCTCATCATAAATCATCTTTCCTGCCCTTTCCTTTGGTTTAATACCCTTCTTAGCTGCAAACTTCTCCCATTTGGTCATAGCCTTAGCCTTTGGCAGTGGCTTTTCTCTTGGTAAGTCAGTGGTAGGGTCAGGAAGCTGCAACAAGGTCATCACGGAACTTTGACCGCCGGTACCACCTACAGACTCCGTTGTTGTTTTCATAGGTAGTGATAATAGTTGATTGATTAGTAACTGAACATTATCACGAGTAAGACTCTTTATCTTTTCTTCACGCCTAGCATTCGAAGAATCTAAATCGTTTTTATCCAAGACATTACTATCGAATGCTGCCAGGTTACCCAAATCGTATACCACTGGGATAGGCTTTTCAACGGTGACTGGTAAGTTCTTGTAATCTTCTGCTGACATCTAGAATAGTATATAGGTATATGCTGTCTGGATATACGGCTTAGTCGATGATATAAAGTACACTAAGAAACGACCCTTCTGAAATCAAACTGCACTTTTTTTGTTAAAGGCTCATCTCATCACTTGGAAAAATTTTTATGCGTAGGGTGATCGCGAAAAAAGTATCTATTTCGGCAAGAGAAGCAAAAGATGATGAAATTACTATTTCTGAATATTATAGTCGTGCGCCGCCATTTGCATTGTAAAAGCTACAGACTATCACCATGGTATATATATATATATGGTGATTATCTGCTATATACGACAGAAATACCATACAAACCGTTTACTCGGCAACCTTGACTTTGCTTTTGATTTCACTTTATTAATTAAAAAATATACATAAGTTCAATGTAATTGAAAGTACAACACATCAAAATATAAACCTAGATATATAGAACCAGAAGAATGTTACAAAAGAGAAAATTCAATTGGAGCTACGAATTCCTTAATATCTTCTTTGTGGTCTTTGAGTTGGGTTTCTTTCTTGAATGTAGGTACCTGGAACAATGTGTTCTGGCAAGTTCAAGTATTCTCTCAAGTATTCAACACCTTCTTCAGTCAAGGTGTAGTAGTAGTATTGCCATGAGAATTGAGTCTTGACGTAACCCTTAGAAGTCAAGGATTGTAAAGCCTTAATGACATACAAGTTCTTGGTGTCAATTTCTTCGTGCTTGGCTTGGTTGAAATCCTTCTTGGCGACAACAACACCTTCTGTATAAAAAAAGAAATTATCATAGGAGAGAATGATGTTTACATCTCTCCGTTGAAATTGAAGATAAGTTAGTAAAAAGATCATATAGATGATTCGTGGTACTCGGTAAGGATCAAAAGTTGGATCTCCGCGTAAAACAGTTTTACCGTTTTCTTGCCCAAATATAGGACGTATACCATATTTCATACGTCTCCAGGGTCGATGGCCTTGTGCTGTCCTTTCGAAAATGTCGTCACACGGTTCCTTGTAATTTCTTCTATGTAATCCACTAATATATTCATAAGAAATCCTTTAACCTCATATGCATGGTATCCATCTGTGTGTTTGAAACATCGTGTATGTGAATGCACACTACCGCTACTGTGTATACGCATAACTTCCCTCGCTTGACTTTCCGTGTATCTTCATGCTTTCTGCAAGTTATTCTAAAACATACCTTGGAATAAGTATTGGTGGATCTTGTTTCTGTCTTCCTTTGGCATCAACATCTTGGCTACTTAGTTCGTACTGTTCTTGCTAAACTTTGCTACTCGACCTTAATAATCCAGCCCAAAATTGCGAAATCTTAATACCAGTGTTAATCTAAGTTACATGCAATTAATGGATATTTTTGCAAAAGAGCGTGCGTTACTAGATACGGTGCTTCCCACCGGTCTCCCTAGTGCCGCTCTCCCACAGTATGCCTATCGCGCTGATAGAAATGGGGAGAAGGACCGGAGTGAGCCTAGGCGTACCGGAGCGTTTCTCGCACACAGGGGAAATTTGAAACCCGCCTAAAATTGTACTTCTCTGGAAATAAAAAAGAAAAACCGGTGTAACACCCATACAAACCCAGAATGCTTGGATGTAGGGAAAAAATTGGCACTTCAACGTGTATGGAAGTTGCCTTTAATGAAACCTATCAGGGGATCTTTAAAGGACGTGTGTTTGCATTAGGAACATCGTACAAAACGGGGAGCAAGAACTCAGAGTATATATTTCGAAAGTTTTTTCAATTCTGTAGATGCCTCTTCAACTTTTTGGCAGGGATCAGATCGTTGTACATTATGATAACGGCAACATGAGTAACGATGACCAGAATCACCAAAGTGTTCTCGGATCTTGGACAAGAAGGGCAGCAGCAGCATTAAGAACGTTAATGAACAAGCGAATACAACGTATAACACTTACGCACTGGTTGCTGTTAGTCATATGGGTTACTAGCCTATGGAAATTTACCAGTCATTATAGACAGCTGTATGCTAATTCTGCTGTTTTTGCAACTTTATGCACGAACATTCTTTTATTTGGGATATCTGACATACTAGCACAAAGTATAGCCTGCTTTTATTCATATCACGTGGACCCTATACCGCAAATACTTAACGATACCTTTCATCATGTTCAGAACAACCGTGATGTAGAAAATGGAGGAGGTTATGAAAGTGATGAGCTATCTATCTTCAATGATTTTACCTCGGAACATAGCTCCTACACGGATAACGACGACTATCCTGAACTTGATAGGCCATTAGCTACTTTCAAAACGGACACATTTGACTTCTTCAGGTGGGGGTGTTTTATGTTCTGGGGATTTTTTATATCATTTTTCCAGGCTCCTTGGTACAAGTTCTTGAATTTCTTTTACACTGAAGATCCGACAGTGGTACAGGTTTTTGAAAGGGTTCTTTCGGATCAGCTCCTTTATTCGCCAATCTCTCTCTATTGTTTCTTTATGTTCTCAAACTATGTGATGGAAGGTGGAGATAAGGACACCCTTGGCAAGAAAATCCAAAGGCTATATATATCTACGCTTGGCTGTAACTATCTGGTGTGGCCAATGGTACAATTCATTAATTTCCTTATAATGCCTAGAGATTTCCAAGCACCTTTTAGCTCTTCAGTTGGAGTGGTATGGAATTGCTTCCTTTCGATGAGAAATGCGTCTAAATAGTAATAATTTTAATTATAGAACATGGTACTTGTACACATACATAGATAAAAATCTTTGCTTTAAACTTCTTTTAATTTCATTTCTTCTTGTATCAGTAGTTTATACTTTTTGCTACTCTTCTTTTTCTTTAACCAACCTTTTATCGATGGCGGTATATACAGTTGAGCATAGTAATTTAATATCACCCATACAATGATAAACATTGTAAAACTGTTTGATATAGGGGTCAGCTGTAACATCTTACCAAGGTATGATTCTGTATCCAAAGTCATTAGCAGTAGACTTGCACCGATAGAGACAGTGATATCAACGATAAATTCAAAGTTTTTTGACATCGGCTCTCTATATGGTGGACCCACAGACAAAACTATAGCAGTCAAAATATATTGAAAATTTGAGACGAAGAACAATACGGTATTATCTGAAGATTGCACGGCGTCGTCGCCCCCAACGATTGGCTTGATGTACCAGCTCATCTTTTGTACGATTATCCATGGAATGAACTGGAATAAAAACACCAAGAATACGCTAATCAAAAGAGGAACCAAAATCTTAGGTGAAACTAGGTTAGCGGAAGGCCTCTTTTTATCTATCTTTTCATAGGATTTGGACCATGACATGCAAATTGCGATTGGAACGATCAGCAATAAATCAATGTACAGGAATTGGAAATCTCCCAAATTAGAACCACGGCTGTAAAGTATAGTAATAGTGATGAATTGGATGGCAGAGTACAAACTCATGTACTGGAAACATGCAAAAGATGTAACTAACGCAGCACGCCCTTCCCTAATGACATCAAGTACGCAGCTAATATTAAATATCTTTGAAGTGAACGGAGCAGCAACTGAAGCTTCAGCCTCCGAAAGGGAAATACCTACGTCTGCCGCTTTGAGTGCCCCACAATCATTTGCACCATCACCACAGAATCCAACTGTATAATCTAGCTTCTGCAGCTGTATCATCAATTCATGCTTTTCATCAGGCGACATTCTTGCGTAGATTGATGAATTCAATAAAATCTCGTTTAAGTATTCCTCTGGTATCTCGTTTTCATCTCTGAACAACAGTCTAAATACATCGCCGCTAACTGCAAGAGTATAGTTACACTCACGTAGACTTTCAACACTATTATTCCCCAGCTTGACAGGTTTCAAAGTCTTGGTATCCAAAATGTTATCTGGCTCATTGACGTCCCTCCATACTATTACGGGCTCACCGTGCAAGGGTGTATCATTAATGGATGGAACATAAACGCGAGAGCATTGTATCAAACCAGCTTCCCTACCTACGGAAATAGCAGTAAGTATGTTATCACCCGTACACATTATCGTCCTGATGTTTGCATCTTGTAAACTTTTCAGAGTTTCAGAGGTCTCTTTTTTTAGTTTATTTTGGAAGATAATGAAACCCAAAAATTCCAAATTTGACTCAACCTCTTCCCTAGATACTTTTTGGGAATATAACCAAGTTCTTTTTGGAAGTGTCTTCCCAGCACATGCAATAACCCTATATCCGTTATGAGTGTAACAACGTAGTACTTCTTCAAAATCTGCAGGTAAAGTTGATTTATTACATATTTCTGAAATAACTTCGGGCGCACCTTTAGTAAACGACCAATATACGTCGTCATTATTCGTTTTAACAATTACGCTCATACGTCTTAGCTCAGATAAAAATTCAAAGCTTCTCACCACCCCTAGAAAATTATGAGGATCATTATCAGTAAACGTATTTTCTCTATTATTACTATCAGGGTGAACTACCGCAGGAATGATTTCTGAATTTTCTGGGAAAACATCATCTTCATGTCTTCCCTCGTATAATGAATGGAATGCTTGTTTTTGGAAGTCCTCCTCGAATGACCAACCGGTAAATTGAAACATTTTAAAGTCTAGTGGGTCACCGAGTAAATTTCCATCAACTGACCTCAGCGAGTGACATGTTAATAATGACATGAAAAAGTTCCTGGACTTAAAATCTAATGGCGAACTACAATCGTTCAAAGAAAATTTAGGAAATACTTGGCGAATATCACTCAATAGTTCTCCAAACTTCTGGCCTCTAACCCCATTTGGCTCCGATATTTGTACTCCAAGTACATCTAAGCCATCTTCGGTAAGTGTTCCAGTTTTATCAAAACACATAACATCGATTTTACCACTAATGTTAAGCCTTGTTGGAGAGATACAAAATATTCCCTTCTCCTTTAACCTACTCAAAGCAAAATTGGTACCAATGGTTAAAGTTGCGGGCAGAGCTGGTGGCACTACAATTGTTATGATATCTAAAGCTCTTAATATCATTGTCTTTTTGTCTAAACCAAGTTTAATGAACTGAACGCAACTGACGCAAAAACCGAAAATTGCGATTAATGACATGAATCCAATATATTTAAAGGAATCTCTATAGAATTTAAAACCAGTTGGTTTTGGGAAAACCATGGAACGAACCAAGGAGCCCTTTGTTGTTGAGAATCCTGTCCTTACAACCATCGCCAAAGCAGCGGTTTGCCCGGGGGCAATTCTTGCTCTAATTATATTTGTACCGTTATACAAGAAGGATTTGGAAACAAAACTCGATATTTGGGTGCTCTGGAAGTCGTCACATAATTGGTACATTGTTTCTTCCGTAGCTGGAAATTTCGAAACGGGCACAGATTCACCAGTTAGCATGGATTCATTGACTATACAATCACTGGACAGAAGAATAGAGTCACAAGGCAATATTGTTATATTTGGGTCAGATACTTCATATATATCGCCCGGAACTAGTTCTGATGAGCTTATCGTTGTCCAAAACTTATCCCTCAAAACACGAACGTCACAATGAAAGTGGGACATTTCAGCTAAGTTTCTCGATACTTTCTTCTGTTCATTCAATGAATCAAAAATAGACAGTACAGAAATCAAAAAAATGCATGCGGCGTAGTAGTAGTATTCATCAATGCCCCACAAAATTATCGAAAATACTTGAAAGACATAAAACGGATGCAACACTTCATTGAATAAAATTTCTGAAGTAGTTTTCATTCTCAAATTAATTTGATTTTTACCAAACGCAAGTTCTCTATCTTCTTGAACCCCCTTAGTTAAACCATTTGATACGGTACTTAAATCCACCCAGTCAGGATCTATCCAGTTATTGTTAGTTTTAAAGAGATCATCCAGCGGTGAATATATGAACTTAATATATCTGTATTCAAATGTGATCAAGATAGGCACATTTGGATTAATTTCATTGGCATGGTGGTGGCTCAAATTGATATCATTTGGTTCATATGACGGATTAGGGTAATTTTCAAAAGGTAAAACAGTACTTAATGGTCTATTATACCACTGTCGATCGATAGGTTGTATGACAAACTCACCAAACTCGTTTTCTATCACGACCCATTCTGCTTTAGCCAATGGCACTTTCACGCCATAAAATTTAACTTTCAGATGGGGAAGCCATCTCGTTAAAAGATAAACTAATCCGAAAGTCAAGAAGCAGCACAGGTTGTAAATAATATACCAGAATTTTGAGGTCTGGTAAGCAGCGATACCAATAACTAAATCTTCTTCCGCAATGTAAAACCTTTGGTAATGCAAGTTTGGTGCATACTGTGGATAAAACTTTTCATGATAGTCAGGTTTTAGATATTCGCTATGCTGATTATGAACATCATCATGACCAGAAAAGCTTCCTCTATTATTTTCGCTTGCAGATCGCCTACTATCTGAAGATTCTAAAGAATGTGTAGAAGACTCGTCTTCTAGTATTTCATCTGTTTGACTTTCTAGTTCAATAGGAATTCTTTCTCTGGTCGTATATCTCGATAAACTGGATGATGAATGTGTAGCGGAATGATAAACGAACCCAGTGTCAGAATTTTCTCCCAGCCTTTGTGGTGCCCTTGAACCAGAGCGACCCCTCTTACTGAAAGATCCATAAGACTTTGCATTTGAGAGAGATGATGCTCTGGAAAAACTTCGAATAGAAGAACGCCTGGAAGATGGGCCCGTACCATAGATTCTATCTTGTTCATAAGCGGGGGTGGCATCCCAGGCCATGTCATAATCTGTATTTTCTAACGTGGAAGCGCCTTCAGCATTGGATATTTGCTCCTGAGTGAAAAATCGAAAATGAGAAGGGTTTCTAGAAGAGCTTCGAGACTGTTCAGCCGAGGATAATACTAAAGGCTCTGATTCAGTCAATCGGCGGCCTCTCTGCTCTAGGTTCCCTGAAGAATGCGGACTTGGGAGGTTGCTTGATTGAAAAGAATGAGGGTGATGGAATGATACAATAGAACTTGGCACGGCTTCGAATGTTGCACCTGCGTACGGTTCCGAATTGTTCTGATCCAGTACCATCGCGGAAGTCAATGTGGCCGCCGTAGAAGTAGTGGCTGTAGAAGAAAAAGAAGCCCTCGGCATTCTTCGGTTCCTTTCACTCCTTTGGCCATGTTGAATTTGATTTGAAGAGGGAATATCCATTACCGGAGTATATGCAAGATCTATCAGTAAGTCTGGGCTCCTTTTTATTTTAAAGAAGAATCTACTGACTCCGAACTATTTTCAATCAAAAATAAATTCACAAGTCCAACACCTCCAACTCTATGGTATTGCGTTCTCTTTTTGCCCTTTTTTCCTTTTTTTCTTTTTTTCACTACTCTTTCCTTGATTTCCATTTTTTTTCATTTTTCACTTCTTCTATCACCTCTTCATACCCATACCCCCTGTTGGCCGCGGCTGCCCTAAATACACACATATATATATATA
>ERZ794936.40-NODE-40-length-113844-cov-58.862834_pt1 | contig 113844 bp, 66 predicted proteins | sample MGYA00511083_ERZ794936 | MGnify/ENA primary metagenome ERZ794936 (study PRJEB30137, sample SAMN04331409) | food metagenome | isolation source: Y2 must sample point D1 replicate A | place: Australia: South Australia | collected 2014 ... | reverse complement strand
CAAGAAAAATGCAGACAGGAAGGTACTTTCAAGAGATTGGCTCTTCCAGCTTAAATGTACGTCGTTACCTGTTGAGCATATTTCCCTCTTCATCTTGCTTATGATTTTATATTATCTTTTGTTCCTACCTGTTATTTATATACCTACTATTAAGATATGTTTATGAGCTTTTGAATGCAGCTTCTTTTCCCTTGCAATTTTTATACTTGCCTTTAAGCATCAAAAGTGTTGCCTTTCCTCGAATTGCCACATCAAACACTGGGGTCTGCTTAATTTACGCTCGAAATCAGTGAGGAACATAACTGCTTAAAAGTGCGGTTTCTTCAAAAATATATATAAAGCTAGATAGCGTGGGACATACACGAACATATTTCTTATATAAACGCACCAAGTCATAAATCAGACTAATCAAAGGAAATCTTCGCAGACATTGCTGTGAGAATTGAAAGCTTCTTGGTAACAGCTGGATCATCACCGATGAAATTAGTAGGAAAACCAACATCGAAAGGGACAATACTTTCTAGGTATTCTATCTGTTCTGGTGTCAGTTTAATACTTAAAGCCTCAATGTTCTGTTTGAGGTGTTCTATTTTTCTTCCTCCAACCAATGGGAAAACTTTTTTTGCTTTGGAGCGGACATAGGCGATAGCAATAGCTGTGACAGATTCAATTCCATGTTCCTCAGCAACCTTGGACAATGCTTCACTAATCTTTTTTTCTGCATCTGTTTGATCAGGGCTACCAACGAAAGTACGCAGGCCCTCTCCATTCTTCTTCCGCTCTTCCATTGCTTTTCTACTCTGGAATCTTCCGCCTCCCATAACATCCCATGGAGCTAGGGCCATACCAAAATGTCTTGCCATTGGAATAATCTCACGCTCAAAGTCCCTGTTCAACAAATTCCATTTACCTTGATAGATACTGAAAGGAGTTTTCCCGTGAGATTGAGCGTAGTAATTTGCTGCAGAAACAACCCAGGCAGGTGTATCAGACACACCCAAATAGAGGACCTTGCCCTGCTGGACAAGAATATGTAAACTATCCATAACTTCTTCGATAGAACTCATATAATCCCACCAGTGAACATAAAGAATATCAATCCAGTCAGTTTGCAATTTGCGAAGAGAATCTCTGACACTCACATGTAAACTACGCTTGTGATTACCACAATAGTTGGCACTTTTACCGCCACCTACTTCATACTTCTTATAATCTCCGGTAAACTTGGTGGCAATTACAATTTGGTCACGCAATTTTCTTGAAACCATCCATTCACCAATCCAAGCTTCTGACTGTTCGTTCTGGTAATTATTTGCAGTATCAATAAAATTACCACCTGCTTCGTAAAAGGCATCGAGTAACTCAAAAGCTCGCTCCTTGTTCATTGATCCCATGGCTCCTGACCAAGCATCACCAATCGACATACCTCCCAGGATTAGTGGAGAAACTCTTATACCAGCTGTTTTAGATAGGACCCTAAGACGTCCTAACTCGGTAGGTGGTTCAGGAGCAGGTCCAAATATATCAGCCATATTAAAAGTCGCTATTTGTAATGATATAAAGAAATATTCGGTTACTATCGAACTTATTTCAATTAATTGACTGACTGAGGATTGAACAAAGAGGGAATCATTTTTCCCTGCCACGGTGTTGCCTGTTTTTATATGTCTGAGAATTGAGTGTTTATTTTCTGAAGTTCTTCCAGGTGAAAACGGTGAACGTAGTTATACCTCTGGTACGAAGTTTGCTTACTAATTGAGTACTCAATTAGTAAGCAAATGTGAAAGTTGGCTTACGAATTAGCCACCGCACGCTCTACGGTTTGCGCGCCAAAGCCGCAAGAACCTGTGTTGACCCGTAGCATTATCATCACGTCGTAGTATCAAAGTCTACTTTACGTTATCCCACCCTAATATCCCCTTCAAATACCATTTGAAGACAGGCTAAAATCGATAATGGCAGTGGCAAACCAGAAAACGGTAAATATTGCTATCAATCAATCTGGGGGTAGTTTTGCCCTTAAGATCAACAAGGCAAGCAAAATGCGATACTGATTCCTGCGGCTTTCCTGTACGCTCATTTTAGAATCGACAAACCAGACGTTCTCCAGCTGTTCACGCCTATTACGGACCATGTGATTATTGTTACTCTTCTTGAGGATTAGTCGGTGTGTAATTTTTTACAATTTCCGTACAAAAAGGTTAAAATACCGGGATGATTGCCATTATTAATTAGTTGGCACTTTTTCGAAGTCAAGCTCATACCAAATTTGTGCTCATATGTACTTCCTTTTCCGTACTTTTTTTTTCTGACTCTCACATAGAATCCTTTTCATTAACTTCATAAGATTACAGAAGAATAACAAGTTTAGGTTATATTTTCGCTCAGCCTCATGTAAACATGATTACAGAAATTTCTGAGTAATCATACCACGTTGCATAATTCGACCAGAATAATGCAACAATAAACGATAAATAAAATGCCAGAATCGCCTACTGTGAGTGGATGCTTCAGGCTAAACAAGTAGCTTGCTAGTAGAAAATACGATTATATAGTTCTCGACCACACCATTAGTGATAACCTGACGGATGGTATATTATTCATCAGATGTTTTCCTACCTACAAAAATTTAAAGAAGCCTCAGTTTTTTTTTCCCTTTGGTCCGAATCAACCGATATTACTTAGCAAGTTGAAGAAACCATCAACTCAACCGTTGTCATACAGGTTTGACGAGACATCTGTTTTTATCAAAACTTTCCACGAAATTATTCACCACAACTGTGGCAATGTTAAGGCTCTTTGTTCAAGTAGCGTAGCGCCACACTATTCAAGCATACATAGTAAATCCGAGAACGCTTACCTTGTAAGCATACATATTACTGGAGATCATGTTTCCGGAGTAACTCCGCTGGTATTTCTACTAAGTTGGATCGTTACTATATAATTGCTGGATTCTGCTATTAGATTCCACTCTTTTTGTCAGTTCTCCCCTCATTGCTCTGAAAATATACAAGATTTCAGCAATCCTCGCTAATGGCAGTCCTTAACTTGAAACGTGAAACTGTCGACATTGAAGAGACAGCGAAGAAAGATATCAAACCTTATTTTGCTTCGAATGTTGAAGCGGTTGATATTGATGAAGATCCCGATGTTTCAAGATACGATCCCCAGACAGGAGTGAAAAGGGCGCTCAAAAATAGGCATATCTCATTGCTAGCTTTGGGTGGTGTTATTGGCCCCGGTTGTCTTGTTGGTGCAGGAAACGCACTCAACAAAGGTGGGCCACTTGCTTTACTTTTAGGCTTTAGTATTATTGGGATCATTGCTTTCTCAGTGATGGAATCTATAGGTGAAATGATCACTTTATATCCCTCGGGCGGTGGATTTACCACTTTGGCTCGAAGATTTCATAGCGATGCACTGTCTGCGGTTTGCGGTTATGCTTACGTTGTTGTGTTCTTCGCAGTTTTGGCAAATGAGTACAACACTCTCTCCTCCATACTACAGTTTTGGGGCCCACAAGTCCCTCTATATGGTTACATCTTGATATTCTGGTTTGCATTTGAAATTTTTCAACTAGTTGGCGTTGGTCTTTTTGGTGAAACGGAGTACTGGCTTGCTTGGTTGAAAATAGTAGGATTAGTAGCCTATTATATTTTCTCGATTGTTTACATATCTGGGGGTATTAGGAATAGACCAGCTTTCGGCTTTCATTATTGGAATAGTCCAGGTGCATTATCACATGGGTTTAAAGGAATTGCGATAGTGTTTGTGTTTTGTTCGACCTTCTATTCTGGAACGGAATCAGTTGCCTTGGCTGCAACGGAATCAAAAAATCCTGGGAAGGCTGTGCCACTTGCTGTTCGACAAACCCTGTGGAGGATTTTAGTTGTTTATATTGGAATTGCTGTTTTCTATGGAGCAACTGTTCCGTTTGACGACCCAAACCTCTCTGCTTCTACCAAAGTCCTAAAATCTCCCATTGCTATCGCTATATCTCGTGCTGGTTGGGCCGGTGGAGCTCATCTGGTTAATGCCTTCATTTTAATAACTTGCATCTCCGCCATTAATGGGTCACTTTATATAGGGAGCAGAACCTTGACGCATTTAGCACATGAAGGCCTAGCTCCAAAAATTCTGGCTTGGACCGATCGAAGAGGCGTTCCCATCCCCGCCATCACTGTTTTCAACGCCTTGGGCCTAATATCATTGATGAATGTGAGCGTTGGAGCTGCAAATGCATACTCTTATATCGTTAATCTTTCTGGTGTTGGCGTCTTTATTGTCTGGGGTGTAATAAGTTATACGCACCTGAGAATAAGGAAGGCGTGGGGTGCTCAAGGAAGATCCATAGAAGAGCTACCTTATAAAGCGCTATTTTATCCGTAGACGCCAGTACTTAGTCTGGCTGCTAACATTTTTCTAGCACTCATCCAAGGATGGAGCTATTTCGTACCTTTTGATGCGGGCAATTTTGTTGATGCTTATATCCTTCTGCCTGTTGGAATTTTATTGTATATTGGCATATGTGTTTTTAAGAGCAATCATTTTAGAACTGTTGATTTGCGGTCAATCGACCTAGACGAAGGACGAAGAAAAGACATGGAGGCTGATCTTTCTGATCAAGAGAGTAGCTTAGCATCTTCGAAAACGATGAAGGATTATAAAAGTGCAACTTTTCTCAGATACCTCAGCAACATTTTCACCTGACCATTATTGTGAATATAAGCTATTTGAGAATTATTTTAACTTTTTACAGCTGCCCCCCAGGATAAATATTTTCAAGTTGTGGTAACGGAAAAGGCCCTTACATACTCTAGTGAGCATAACACGTACAATCAAACTATGATTAAGTCTTCTGCGCTTTTTAGAGCCGATGTAAAAAAACATGCTTTTTTATAACCAATGCATGAAGTATAATTTAGGCCCCTTTTGAGTTAAACTACTCAGTGTCGAACACAAGTTTGAGATTTCGCAGTCAATTTTTGGGTTGACTCGATTATTTGCTTTGCAAACTTCTTGATGAGTGGTTCATTGCAAGGATGATTTGTTTTTGTTATTTCTTATTAAGGATATGTAAGATGGTATAAATAAAGAGAGTCGTTTATGAAAGAGAAAAGAAAGAAGAAGAAAAATCAAATTTACGGCAAAAACAATATATCAATGTTAAAGCACTAGTAATTGCCGGATGAAAAGGTTCAGAAATTGGTTGCAGAACGTTTTTACGCCGGCCAGGGTTTTTCATAGATCATTTATGAGATATTATACAGCAATATTCTAGCACAAAAGATAATCAACCCGAAATATCAATTTCATAGGGTATAAACCCAAGAACCTCTTGACCGGTGACTTTTTCTCCGAGATATATTCTAGACTAAGCACCTCTTTTCACCTAGCACATCTTATCCTGTTCCTGAAAAATACAGTTTATACGAGCTTGCGTATTTTCCAAAGAAAAGAGCAAATGCAAGATTCAAGATTACTGTTCTAGTTTTCTTTGCACTTATCCAATCAAAAGCTCGTTTAGGGATTGTAGAAGAGCTGACTATTGTAGTTAAATATTAGGGGAAATGAATATATTTTATCATGGGAAATACGTGGAACGTGTAATATGTTGTTGCTGCTCCCAAAATTAATTTACCTGATGAAAACCTTATATTTCCGGAAAAAAAAGCTTAAAGATAAAAGGTTAATTGTACTTTTAAACTCTTGCGGAATCTCTGTGTCGGAGAAAAATATTCTGGAAAAGAAGATGCGGGGTAGGCGGACTTAAAAGATAAGTGCACATTTTTCCGGACTTCGAGTGGCGACAGACAGCCTGTTAACTATTTTTGAGAATAATTAATCTTTAGGGGTGTTTTAGTAAAACAAACAAAAGACTGAAAATAACGCCAAGAACATCCGTAGAAGTCCTGGTCGCGCTTTTTGCTGAGGTGGCTTTATAAAATTAGCTTGCTGAGAGATGTAATAGTGGCTTTAAAAGATAATTACTCGTTTCGCTACATTATTAAAAGGCAACCTCTTTCTGAAAACGGTATAGCCGGAAATGACTGCCGAGTTATATTATTGTTTGGTATGCTCAAGTTATTGGTACGAAATATACGATAAGAATCTATCGAATTTTTATCCATCTAGTGAGAACGTTGGGTGAATTGAAAAAGGCGATAGATTTTTCTGCTTTGGCCTTGGACTAGCCAAGGTATCAATCCTTAAAATATTTGCTGGCAGTGTGATTTTTGCCCCTATCTGAGCAAGTTTTGTTATCTTTTTCAACGTCAGGCTGAAATTGACAACTTGAGTAACGTAAATCAATATGGCACTTCTACAATTTATATCGCATGAGAAAAATAGCATTGGTCAAGCGTACAGAACGTAACATCAAAAAACAACCGTTTACATATATATAATCACTTGTCTAGAATTGATTGAAATTGCATATGAGAAAATATATGATAATGACAATAATTTTCTTTGAGCACGATTAGTTTATTTGGCAACTTGCTCTTTATTATTATAAGTAAATATAGCACATATTCATCAATTTCCATATAAAACACATCTTCAGTGGGATTACCTAGTTGATGGTGCCAGGAATTTTCCTATCGTCACCAAGCAGAAAATCTTATTATTTTTATTAATAAAATAATGTGAGACTCCTGGTTTGACATTTAATTTTTTACGTATTAGTCGAATTTTGTTCTTGCCTACAATAAAAAGACAATTAAGCCGCAGGCAGTCTCATTCTTTATTACAAAAACAAAAGGATAGAATTTGAGAGCACAAGTAAGAGATAGTACCAATGTCACGGCTCCTCAATGCAGTATGTCGTCAAATAATAAGTTCGTGAAATTAATAATTAGGCTATAAATCGTAAAAAATTGAAAAATATTAATTATGACGAAGTAGGCACAGATTTCTTGCTGCCAGTGTTGCTGTTGCTGTTAACACCAGATTCATCTGAGACAGTGCCATCATTCTGGTGGAACTCCGCATGTAATAGTTTACCTACCCTATTCTCAATATAACCGTTGTCTGGGTAGTTGACTGGGGATTCGCATCCAGTAAAAATGAAAATGTCATATATGAGTGCTCCAGCAATACCGCCAGCAATTGGACCACCCCAGGCTCCCCATGTCCACCACCAATGTGTGAGATGAAAAGCATGTGGACCATAGCCAATCATGGAAGCAAATATGCGAGGACCGAGATCTCTTGCAGGATTGATTGTGAAACTTGTTTGATATCCAAGGGCCATACCAATTGCAGCGACTAAGAATCCAATAATTAATGCGGTCATACCATTGCCAGGTGGGGCATTACTATCATCCAATAGCGCCATCAAACAACCCACAAGTATAGAGGCTCCTATGAATTCGTCAAAGAAGGCATTTCTCCACGTGACGTAAGACTTTGGATCAGTAAACAAACACGCACCGGTCGCCGTTGTTCTTATATGCGGACCTCCCTCAAATTCTGTGATAGAGCTCCAAAAATAACCATAAGCCATAGCTCCTCCAAAATATGCACCGATAATCTGGGCAACAATATATACGGGCACCTTTTTCCAGGGGAATTTTCGAAAAATTGCCATTGAAATAGTAACAGCAGGGTTAATATGACCACCACTAATACCGCCTGCGACGTAAACACCAAGCATACAACCGAACCCCCATGCAAATGATAGGGATTCATAGGAACCACCACTACCTTTTGTTACAGTTGCTTGAAGATTACCACCAACACCAAAAATGACAAGAACTAGTGTCCCGAGAAACTCCGCAAACGGTTCTCGCATATGATAGCGAATTTTTGCCCAAAAGTTAGGAAATGTCATTATATCCGCGTCTTCATCTTCTGAGGCACCAATTTCATTACCATCTAATGCACTCGTACTTTTATTTTCCTCTTCAATAAGTTCTTCAGGAAACTTCGTATAAACCGGAGTAGAACCATCGAGGGTTTGCATGTTCTTTAATTTTCTGGATTCTGCATCGGCTATGGAGGATGCGTAGCTTTCATCACCTAATGAAAAATTGACATTATGTGAAGTACGCTTTTTCTTACGTGAAACATTCTCAATGTGCGTGTTAGAGGGCTTTTGTGGGTTTTCTGGCTCTAACTTAGTAGGTTTCACATCTGCACCAACAGTATTATCGCGTTGCGTTTGAGCTTCGATGTCACCAAGCTTTTTACCCGGTGCTGCACCTCTAAGGAGCCTTTTCCAGTCTTTCACTGACGTAGTAGAACCCGCCCTTGAAATATCGGTCGACCCTCGTCTCGATGATGCGCGGGACCTTGCATCCATATTCTTTTGTATCACCTTTGCTGCCAAGCCTCGATCCAATACATGCGGTAACGGCTGATTTAAACTCCAAACAGGCCTGTTCCTGCTACTACCCATAGTTGGATTTAATTGCCGATATAGTGGGTCTACATAATTGTTACTGTTGCCTTGATTTCCCCCCCTGGATAGATAATCTTGCATTATACGTGCTTGCTCAGCATCTGAAAAACTGTTTAAAGTCTTCAAATTAGGCAAAGAATAAGTAAAACCCATGGAAGGGACCTGTCGTTGTACCGAATCCTTCCTCTCGTCAACCACTTTTTTCAAGGGTGTCAAAGCAGAAAGTTTATTTCTCGATGATCCTCCAGTTTCAATTGCTTTTCGAGTCTCACCCAGCTTTCGCCTCAAGAGAGTGCTGTCATTTTCGTTATTTTCCCTAGATTTTTTGACACTTTCTTCCCAAGCTATTTTACCATGAGGTTCTTCTTTTAGCGTTGGTGGCCGTGTACTCTCGGAAGAGGAGGATGACCTCCCAGATTCGTAACTCATTACTTGGGTCTAGATCATATATCAGAGGAGCGTTATACTGTGCGAGTATACGCTTCTTTTTATATGAATAAGGGGGAGACATGGTGAAAAGGTACCAGAACTTTTGATCGACCAAGATTAGGTAAAGCTCAAACAGCGTCTATAACTCAAATTTCCGGGGTAAGTGGGGTACCGGAAAATTATTCCGGAGCGGAGTTATCAACGGAGAAAACTAGGCCTTCTGATGGAACTTAATTTAAAAAATTAATCACAACCTATGCATATTATTCCCGCAGAGGGTGATTGTGAGTAAGTCCCTGCACAGAAACAATTCCCGCCAGGCCATAACTAGATTCTAAATTATTTAACTCATAATTTCATGAAATCGTATCGTAGTACCAAATAGGGAGATATTGAGCCAAGTAAATTCTTACGTCACCATAGTTGGATAATTAAGTACTTGATATTGTATAAGGATCTCAACAATACGAGAAGGGGAAAATACCGCAATGTGTGATTGAATTTTCAAACTTGGGATCATTAAATATATATAAATGAGCCCAGATCAGCCCTTTTTTTTTCTATTATTGTCTGTAAAGTGTATTTTACCTCAAAATCCGACAAAACCCAACTACAATTGACTAAATAATCATGTCTCACAAACAATTCAAATCAGATGGAAACATCGTTACTCCCTACCTACTTGGCCTTGCTCGAAGCAATCCCGGCCTTACAGTGATTAAGCACGACAGAGTGGTTTTCCGGACTGCGTCAGCTCCTAATTCAGGGAACCCTCCTAAAGTTTCATTGGTTTCTGGAGGTGGCAGTGGTCATGAACCAACGCATGCTGGTTTTGTTGGTGAAGGTGCCTTAGATGCGATTGCAGCAGGTGCCATTTTTGCTTCTCCTTCAACTAAACAGATCTATTCTGCTATTAAAGCTGTTGAATCTCCTAAGGGTACCTTGATCATTGTAAAAAATTACACCGGTGATATTATACATTTTGGTCTCGCTGCTGAAAGAGCTAAAGCTGCTGGAATGAAAGTCGAACTGGTTGCTGTAGGAGATGATGTCTCTGTCGGTAAGAAGAAAGGTTCTTTAGTCGGGCGTCGAGGTCTCGGAGCCACCGTATTGGTGCATAAAATTGCTGGGGCAGCCGCTTCTCATGGACTGGAGTTGGCAGAAGTTGCCGAAGTTGCTCAGTCAGTAGTTGACAATAGTGTCACAATTGCGGCATCTCTTGATCACTGCACGGTTCCTGGCCACAAACCTGAAGCCATTTTGGGCGAGAATGAGTATGAAATCGGTATGGGTATTCATAACGAGTCTGGTACCTATAAGTCTTCTCCGCTGCCATCGATTTCTGAGCTCGTTTCCCAGATGCTTCCTCTTCTTCTCGATGAGGATGAAGACCGTTCTTATGTGAAGTTTGAGCCCAAAGATGACGTAGTTCTTATGGTTAACAACATGGGTGGTATGTCTAATCTAGAATTGGGTTATGCTGCAGAGGTCATTTCTGAACAATTGATTGATAAGTATCAAATTGTGCCCAAGAGAACGATTACTGGAGCATTCATTACTGCATTGAATGGTCCTGGGTTTGGTATCACTCTTATGAACGCTTCAAAAGCTGGTGGCGATATCCTTAAGTATTTCGATTATCCTACCACAGCGAGTGGATGGAATCAAATGTACCATTCTGCCAAAGATTGGGAGGTACTTGCCAAAGGGCAGGTTCCCACCGCCCCCTCTTTAAAGACATTGAGGAATGAAAAAGGTTCGGGTGTGAAAGCTGATTATGACACTTTTGCTAAAATTTTGCTTGCTGGGATTGCAAAAATTAACGAGGTTGAACCAAAGGTTACTTGGTACGATACCATTGCAGGAGATGGTGATTGCGGAACTACTCTTGTGTCCGGTGGTGAAGCATTGGAAGAAGCTATTAAAAACCATACGTTGCGCCTCGAGGATGCTGCTCTTGGTATCGAAGATATTGCGTATATGGTTGAGGATTCTATGGGTGGTACGTCCGGTGGTCTGTACTCTATCTATCTTTCTGCTCTCGCACAAGGAGTTAGGGATTCTGGGGACAAGGAACTTACTGCGGAAACTTTCAAAAAGGCATCAAACGTTGCACTAGATGCTTTGTATAAGTATACGAGAGCCCGTCCTGGTTACAGGACTCTGATCGATGCTCTGCAACCTTTTGTCGAAGCGCTGAAAGCCGGGAAGGGTCCCAGAGCCGCCGCCCAAGCTGCTTATGATGGTGCCGAAAAGACAAGGAAGATGGATGCCCTTGTTGGGCGTGCTTCTTACGTGGCTAAGGAGGAGCTGAGAAAACTCGACAGCGAAGGTGGATTACCAGATCCAGGAGCAGTTGGTCTTGCTGCACTACTCGATGGATTTGTTACAGCTGCTGGGTACTAGAATTGCTCGTACACACTAGAAGCCAAACATAACAGCTTTAAAGGCTTTCATTTTTGAACTTTTTAAAAAATTGAATACTCCAACTGAAGGTGAACTAGTTGTGTCTCTGAATATATTTTTATAGATATACGAATTGATGAAGTACCGCAAATTAAGCTAAAAAGTAATGCTTCTTGCAGCTTTTAATTGTTCTTTCTGCAATCTACAATTACTTTTCTTGATTCCTTCTCCGTTCCCCTGTGTTGTCTGGAAGTATAATTTGTCCAGGAAGATTTTTTGAATAGCCATTGTTTTCTTTAAATTAAATCGGAGTGTTTAAATCCATTCCAATCTCTTTTTTCTCGCAAGTCAACAAACAGGTGTTAACTTTCTTTTCCCCGCTGTTTTCTTACCTATGAATAGTCTCAATTCCTTTTTAGAAGATCTGCACATTCTCTGATACTATGAACAAGTTCTAGGATAGCAATCTAAGTTTTATGATTCTCTTATTTCGGATTCGATTTCAATAAAGATCGTAGTATTAGAAGTATAGAATGTATTGTAATTTTTTTTCCTAATCTTATTAATTCATGGAAGGCATTGAACTCAACAGCATATTTTAAATGTTTGTATCTTGTTTTCTCTTTCAAAAAAAAAATGGTGTCATTCATTATTTTATGGTCAACCCTATACATCAATTTTTCTCTGAAAATATTGACAAATAAAGTAGTTGATTCTTGTTCTACCAATTAGTGATATTATGCATGACTGTTAACAACTTTTTGACTAATCTCTGAAATCATATGAAGATCTTGCTGCATTTCATGCATCTAAGAAATCAACCTATATCAACAGATTTCAATAATTACTCTAAACTTATGCTGTAACTTAGAAAGTAACCAGCCTGTGTTGACTGATTGAGTTGCGTATTAACTGCGCCTAGTCATTTCAACACTTATAATTTGCTTCAGCTTAAGTGTGGTTCATCTTTTTTTTTCTGGAAACTTTGCATGCCCTCAAAGCATGAGTAGTTAGTTATCTTTTTGACAATGATCTCTTTTGAAAATATCTACTGTAGATTTGCATGGACGCACGTCGCCCATACGCCAAACTTTGGCAATGATACTCGTTATTCGTAATATCAGTCCGTCAAGGTGCTGTGATTTCTCTATTTTATATTGCCTATTATTTTTTCAAATGATTTGAGCCGTTTTAAATTGAGTATGCAATGAGTCTTTTGAATCAACCGTAAGGCAGTTCCATAACCACTGCCACGAATACGTTTCACTACCTTGAAGAATCTCTAATGTAGGCCGTATTCTTCGCACTTAGTTCTGACGATGTAGACATCTCATTATATAAGAGCATAAGCGCCTGTTTCTAGAATCATTTCTTCGTGACCCAGCTTTTTGAGTTTTTTCGCGGTATTTTGAAACATTTCTCGAGCTTGACGTGAACATCCTTATATTTCATGACAAACTCGATCATTGGAACATCCCTGCCTCGATTTTAGAGCTAGTATCAAATTTCAATCTCTTTGTGATGGAGCCCCGCTCCTATTTCAAAAGAGAAGTTTCTTGTATGCATATGTTATTGAAGTCTGATTATAGCAAGTGCAATGTCGTCTCAATTATTTTAACTATTTTTAGCCATACATGTTAGTTATCCTCAAAGAGAGCCTCCAGACTGGGAAGCAGTGTTTGTCATTTCAAATAAGTAGATTTCACAGTTTGTATGATTTTCGAAGCCAGGATTCATTGGGCTTTGAGTAAAGAGAAGCCGCGTATTACGAACAGCTTACGATATTGTAAAATATTCCCTTATTGTGGTGCCCCAATGGATACATGCCAGAGAAATGTCTGTGAAATTGAACAATTACAATGACGAGAGCAAGTAATCCGGCGGCCTTGTCTCTCTTTCACTAGTACCGTCTATATCTCTTGAGCGCCAATATGCGAAAGCTTTCACAAGGTTGATGTTCATGGTATTCGGCGTCGATTAGCGAATTGCTTACTAAGAAACATTAGGGTGCAGTACAGCCTTGTTTTTCCAGTTCGACTAACCTTTTTCTTGGCAGTATGGAGACTGACTAGGTCTCCCAAACATTCATTGTAACTGCTGTTTAAAGATTTTGTTCTAACCTAAATTCAAGTGAGAAGCTCAACATGTGTCTCTACTTATGATATCACGACAGTAAATGCTAATCTTGCCATAAATAGTCTAGCGTTTTGCAACTTACCTCTAGATATATTTTATTTCATGAGGAACCGTTTTCGTCGGTAATAACAAAATACTACTGAAACGCCATAGCATTGAGAGAATACGTTATCGATTACGGCTTTCTTCTCGCTCCAGATGTCGCGGGTAAGATATTCTACAACTAACTCACCTCAAACTTTTCTTGTTGAGCGTCGTCACAAATCTAGAGCCTACATGCCATCTCAACGATTTTTCTGGAGAAAGGCCTCACTCCGTTCCGTACGTAATGCATAGATGAAGTATCAGGATCTTCACGATGCTCGAGAGTTACTTAGTAGTCTGAGTTTATGCGAAAAAAACTCCGCCGTTGTAATAATCGGGAATACACAGAAGTAGTACCGCACTATCACTGGGATACTCAAAAACCTTCTTTTTAACTTTTCTATCCCACAAATAGAACATAGGAAAGAACATTGACTCCTCCACTTGAAGTTAAATTACAGGAACAAACGCCCAACTATAATTTCGACATTGTTGCATCAACGAATCGACCGAAAGAAAAATCTGGAGTTGCAGTTATCACTTGTATGTGCACTGAGATTTATATTTTTTACTCCTGAGATCTGCCAAATCGGTAGCTTATTGAACTGCGTTCCTTTTTCCCCTGAGTGCTCGAGGTACCTGCGGCCTTGTCTGTGCCATCTCCCCCACTTTAAAGTACCCCACGTTACTACCGCGTTTTTCCCCACCCCCGGCTTAATAAATTAGCTATATCTTGTTGACCTAAATACGGAGAAAAGAAGAAAACCTTCAAGAAATGCTTCATTGTCTTGTCAAAAGAGCTAAAGTAAAAGAGCTCTAGTTCGAAGATGGCCCGCAATAGACAAGCGTGCGACTGTTGTTGCATTCGTCGAGTAAAGCGTGATCGTAAAAAACCATGTAAATGTTGTCTTCAGCACAATCTGCAATGTACATATCTTCGACCTTTGAAGAAAAGAGGTCCAAAACCCGTCAAGGTGAGAAATTTAAAGAAAGTAGATGATGTACAGGTATTTAGTAAAAGTAGTAGTGGTGGCATAATGAAGGTTCCAAAGGCACTAATTGATCAGTGTCTGCGGCTCTATAATGATAAGTTGTATGTGATCTGGCCTTTGCTGTGTTATGATGATCTTTACGAACCTTTAGAGAAAAGATATGACGAAACCTGTGTGTATTGGTTCCTGGTATCTCTTTCTGCCGCCACGCTTAGCGATTTGCAGACTGAAATTGAGTCGGAAGGAGGGGTTACCTTTACTGGGAAACAGTTATCCAGTTTCTGCATGTCATCACGCCAAGAATTTGACGATTTTAACGGTAGTGATATATTCAAGATTATGACGTACTATTGTCTAAACCGCTGCTACGCACAGATGTCCAACTCAAGAACTTCGTATCGGCTTTCTTGTGAAGCCGTGGGGCTCATTAAGTTGGCGGGGTTCCATCGCGAGGAAACTTTGAAACTTCTTCCTTTCGATGAGCAGCAGCTTGGAAGGAAAGTTTATTATTTGCTTCTCCTAACGGAAAGATACTTTTCTGTGTATACGCATTGCGCCACGAGCCTGGATACCACGATTGCTCCACCACAACCGGAGAACGTAACGGACCCCCGACTATCTCTCGACAGCTTCTTGGAGATGATTAGGGTATTTACTGTACCGGGAAAATGCTTCTTTGATGCTCTAGCTACCGACTCTGCTAATGTAACCTGTACTGAAGACTCCCTTAAAAAGATATGGAGGGAACTTCATACGGTGCCACTTGAGATAGAACCATGGTCTTACGGCTATGTAGACATATCTTTTTCACGGCATTGGATTAGAACACTTGCTTGGAAGCTAGTGCTTCAAATAAGCGGTATGCGAATCAGTTTCCTTTCAAATAGCAAGAATACGCATATTCCAGTAGAAATTGCTAGAGACATGTTAGAAGACACATTTTTAATCCCAAAAAATCTTTATGCAGTTCACGGTCCAGGGATATCAGTGAAAGCACTAGAAATAGCCGACGCATTGGTAGATGTTGTGAATCAGTACGATCAAAATGCAGAGTCGGAGGCTTGGAATTTTTTGTTCGATATATCCAAATTTGTCTTCTCTCTTAAGCATTGTGATAGCACATTAGTTGATAAGTTTACGACAAAGTGTCAGTGTGCGCTTATCACGCTTCCTCTTTCTAATCCGCTTGAATCGACAGATGGTTCTAAAGAAGATGTAGATGCACTTCCTTAAGTAAACACATTGCTACTTGCATTTTACCTTTCAAGATGTAGTGATTACGGACAGTTGAAGATGCTAATAGCATCTATTTCTTCTTTAGTATATGGTTCCTGCGGGGCAAACAATTATTTCCATTGCAATTTTGCGGCAGTGGGGAAGAATGATAGCACTAATAGTGAACTTGTGGACAATTATGCTATTATAGCAAGAAAAAAAATTTTTTTTTTTTTCAAGGGGGGTGATTGTGATGTGAATTAAATCAAGGATATACGCTTTTATCGTCATGATATTCGTGCGATTTGTACTTGGTTATAGATGAAATGAGTTAGTTTTTAATAATTGTGATCACAATATAGCTGTACTTATCAGGCCATTAAAGTTTCCTGTAAGGTGCACGAGAAGTCATGGTCATAAAATTATCAGAATCTCCAAGGAGAGGTTCAACGGCGTCGGTTGCCCATACTCCACATTTTAAACGCTCCACTCGAAAATCAAGATATGTAACTTCCCTATTGATTAATAGGAACCCTTAAATTTCAGTTGGAATACGTCTAAAAAAAAGAGAGACGAATGTATATTTTCATAATACTTATGTATAGCTGGGTTGGATTAGATTATATATTAGAATCATTTCAGGCATTTAATCTAGTCTCACGGCACTTCAATGAACTATTACCACGAGGGCCTGAGCTATGCGCAGTGTTAGAAAACAAAATATGCTGTGTTGAAAAAATGCCTTTTGTGAGTCTAGCAGAATGAAACTCAGCAATAGTGCAGTTTGTAATCAACGACTGATAAATGATGGGATCTTCTTATCTACGCATAAAACGAAAAAAAAAAAAAAAAAAAAAAAAAAAAAAAAAACTATAACATATGTAGATTAGTCTACTCACCTTATAGACTATTGAAAAATTATCTTTATTATAATGTGGTATAAACCTTGACAAGAGCCGGCCTTAAATCAACGTGCTTCATTTCCCCACAACCTCAGGTGCGGGATTTATTTAATTTTGAATGGTTAATCCATCAATTTTTCCGGTTCACAGAAACTTGCGAAGGACGCCATGAGCGATACTGCACGAAATGCGCTAATCCAAATTTGCGCTAGATATTACGGTGGGGTGGTCACAACAGTATAGGATGACAAGCTCGATGTTCGCCATTTTCCTTCGTGTCAGTGTTCTGAATTCTTTCAACAGACTGTAAAACATTGGCCCAAAATTACATTATATCCCTCATTTTCATCTTATTCTTATCTATAAGAAATAGCGATTCGGATGAAACTAAGCAACAAGGACACTTAGATGGTTGTCCTCTATTGCGTTTTCAAATGGAAATTAAGTGGTGAAGAGATGTCGTAATTTATCGAGTTTGCCTCTGAAGCTTTGTATATTCCAATAAGAATGATGGACTAAGATAAAGATACTGTTTGCATTACTACGCTCAGAAGATTTCAACTCTAACTACAACGATATTTTCACGATTCATTCATTGCAATAAGGCATTAGATATAAATATATTAGAATCATGAAATATTTGGCTAAAGTGTGAGGGCTGCTTTCAGCAGATTGGTAAGTTACACATTCGATGTTGATTGAAACTCATCCGTATCTACGAGGGAAACAAAAAGGTACAAACTATTTTTTGTAACTATAAAATTTTACAAAAAGATATGAAAGTAAACGTTAATATCATAATTATTTCATGTAGTAAAGTCTTCCTTCCCATGGTTGTAAGGTACGCGACTCACCATTTGAGTCTGCATAATTCCCGAAAAACATGGTGTAGGAGGCCCCCTCATCAGGAACTGAAAAGTCAGTATTATCGCTGCTGAAATTGAAAACTGCAAACATTTTTTTGTTATCTGTGTCCTTTGTAAACATGAATAACTTGTCATTATCAAGATCAATGAACTGAAAGTTATGTCCATAAACAAGGATATCTTTGTGCTCCTTTCTAACTTGTAAGGCCTTTTTCCAGAAAAAGAAGACTGAGTCTTTATCATTTAACTCAGCTTCTGCGTTGATTCCGTCTCTAAATGATTCATTCATGTCAATCCATGGTTTAGCATCTTTTGAGGAGCCTGCAGAAGGTTTATCATCGTTCCATGGGAACGGTGTCCTCCCATGGTCTCTGGAAATTAAATCTAACGCTTCAAAGAACTTTTTCATCTTTTCTGAATCTTCACCATAATCCCGTTTAATGGCGGCATAGGTACCAGTACCTTCAGCGCATTTGATTTGTTCAATTTTTCTGTTTTTGAAATTGGGCATACCCAATTCCTGTCCTTGATAAATGAACACTGTACCAGTCAATGAAATGATAAGGGTGGCCAACATTTTCGACGAAATCGCACGCCATTTAGGAGAATCTGAGCCAAATCTCGAAACGCTACGAGGTTGATCATGATTTTCCAAATAGATGGTAGACCAGCAGTCGGTGTTTTCAATAAACAAAAAACTCTCAGCAAGAGCCAGCTTAAAATCTTTCAAAGTAAAGGGGATAAGCTCATACTTACATTCAGGACTTTCGCCTACTGAGGTGTGTTTGAAGTTGAACATCATGTTAAGCTCTCCTTCCTTGGCACTAGTATAGTCTCGGAAGTCCTCTTCATTTCCAACACCAACTTCTCCAACAGTCATGATTTCTTTACCTTCTGGGATTTGAGAAAGCATATATTTACGCATTTCTTTATGGTACTCGTGAATTCGTGGTCCATTTATGAAAAATTCAGTTCCTTTTTGGTAAGGAACTGTAGGATCAGTGATAGGAGCATCGGGTAGGCCCTCAACCTTAGAATACATGCTGCCTACGTCAATACGAAAGCCATCAACGTTGTGACGTAGCCAATAGCCCACTGAGGAGTCATAAATGGCTTTACGGCACTCTTCATTTTCCCAATTGAAATCAGGTTGGCCAGGAGCAAACACATGCAGAAAGAACTCACCAGTTTTTTCGTCATATCTCCAAGCAGATCCGCCAAAGAAAGATCTCCAATTGTTGGGAGGAATTGGATTACCTTTCTCATCGTAACCCTTTGGAGGTCTCCAGAAAAACCAGTCACGCTTTGGATTAGTCTTAGAAGATCTACTCTCCTTGAACCATTCATGCTCTTCAGAACAGTGGTTGATAACCAGGTCAACAATAACCTTGATACCTCTCTTATGAGCTTCTTCTATCATTTGGAAACAATCCTCATTGGTACCGTAACGTGGCCAAACCTTCTCATAGTTTGCAATATCGTAACCCATATCTTCTTGAGGAGAGTCATAAAATGGGCACACCCATATCGCATCGACACCTAATTCTTTGACATAGTCAAGTTTGGAGGTAATCCCAGCTAAATCACCCCATCCGTCATTGTTGGAGTCCTTGAAACTAGCAGGATAAATTTGGTAGACGGTGGCTTCTTTCCACCATTTAGGATTATGGATGATCGTCATGTTTTTCTTTTCAATATTGAGTACTTTCTATATAGTCATCAAGAAACAGTAGTTTTTCGCACCAAGATATGTGAACAAGTGTCCTAATTTATAATTCGTCAGACATTTATGAACTCACTCCTCAAAACCGTATCAATTACCGTAGCGGTAATGGAAGATACAATTCTTAAGTGTGAATTACTTTTCCCGGTGAATTAGCTTCTAGGATTGTGACTATTTCAATGGACAATGTTGCAAATAGTTTCAAATATTCCCGTGTTTCTCCGAGGATTCTCCACGGAAGAAAAATAATGCAAAGTTTATTTCCCCGTTTTCTTTTCTCCGTCTAGGCATTTACGCTTTCACGCAACTTTATTATATCACCTCCGCGGGGATTCAACAACGAGGTATGTGGGGAAGGAGAGAAATTCCAGAGAAAGCAGCCTAGAGCATCTGCTGCAGCAACTTATAAACGTATCTCACAGAAAAAGCCGGAGAAATTTCTTGAAATGTGTAATTTAGCCTACCTGCCAAGTGGCTGGAATTATCCCGAGAATAATTCCGTGACCGGGCCTGTTCCTGAACTCTAAGAAGTTTTGTAATTTCCGAACGCTTCTTCGCATGAAAGGCATGAACTCTTAAGTAAAATAATATGAACTGGCATGGTCGTAATCTTTTGGACGACGGAATATCATCGCTAACCATTGTAAGGGATGAAGCTTGACTAGATATATTTAAACGACCATTTTTGTTTCATTCTTATTTTAGATTGCATTTTTTATAAGTCACTTTTAGTTAGCTCAGAACGCCAGCAAAAACCATGACTGATCGTAAAACCAACTTACCAGAAGAACCGATTTTCGAAGAGGCAGAAGATGACGGCTGCCCTTCAATAGAAAATTCTTCACATCTGTCAGTACCCACAGTGGAGGAAAACAAGGACTTTTCCGAGTATAATGGGGAAGAGGCAGAGGAAGTTGTTGTTCCAGAAAAGCCTGCTTCAGCCTATGCTACTGTTTCTATCATGTGTTTATGTATGGCTTTCGGTGGATTTATGTCCGGTTGGGACACAGGTACGATTTCTGGTTTCGTCAATTAGACTGATTTTTTAAGAAGATTTGGTAATTATAGCCATTTCAAGAATACTTACTACTTATCTAATGTGAGAACTGGGTTGATTGTGTCCATCTTCAATGTGGGAAGCGCCATTGGCTGTCTTTTCTTGTCTAAATTGAGTGATATTTACGGCCGCTGCATGGGTTTAACTATAGTCATTGTCGTTTATATGGTTGGTATTGTCATTCAAATTGCCTCTATAGATAAGTGGTATCAGTATTTTATTGGAAGAATTATCGCTGGTATAGGTGCTGGTTCCATTAGTGTTCTTGCCCCGATGCTTATTTCGGAAACTGCGCCAAAGCATATCAGAGGTACGTTGCTAGCCTGTTGGCAATTGATGGTGACTTTCGCAATTTTCTTGGGTTATTGTACCAATTATGGTACCAAGACTTACTCGAATTCTGTCCAGTGGCGTGTTCCGCTTGGTCTATGTTTTGCATGGGCTATTATTATGATTGGTGGTATGACGTTTGTTCCGGAATCTCCTCGGTTTTTGGTGCAAGTCGGTAAGATTGAGCAAGCTAAAGCTTCTTTTGCCAAGTCGAACAAGCTTAGTGTTGACGATCCTGCTGTGGTTGCAGAGATTGATCTTCTCGTTGCTGGTGTGGAGGCAGAAGAAGCAATGGGAACTGCTTCATGGAAGGAATTATTTTCGAGAAAGACTAAAGTTTTTCAACGTTTAACGATGACAGTCATGATTAACTCTCTGCAGCAACTAACCGGTGACAACTATTTCTTCTACTACGGTACTACTATTTTCAAATCTGTCGGTATGAATGACTCTTTTGAGACTTCAATTGTCTTGGGTATTGTGAATTTTGCTTCCTGCTTCTTTTCACTTTATTCTGTTGATAAGTTGGGCCGTCGTAGATGTCTTTTACTTGGAGCAGCCACCATGACGGCGTGCATGGTTATTTACGCCTCCGTTGGCGTCACAAGACTATATCCGAACGGTAAAGGTCAACCATCATCTAAAGGTGCTGGTAATTGTATGATTGTTTTCACGTGTTTTTACATTTTCTGCTTTTCCTGCACCTGGGGACCTGTATGTTATGTGATTATTTCTGAAACATTTCCATTAAGGGTGAGATCCAAGTGTATGTCCGTTGCAACAGCGGCTTATTATGGGGGTTCCTAATCGGTTTTTTACTCCTTTTATTACTTCGGCAATTAATTTCTACTACGGTTATGTTTTCATGGGTTGCTTAGCATTTTCATATTTTTACGTCTTCTTCTTTGTTCCAGAAACAAAAGGTCTAACTTTAGAAGAAGTTGATGAGATGTGGATGGACGGTGTATTACCTTGGAAATCTGAATCCTGGGTACCAGCTTCTAGAAGGGATGGTGATTATGATAACGAAAAATTACAGCATGACGAGAAACCCTTCTACAAAAGAATGTTTTAGACCGGTGAAAACACACGCAAGCAAACTTCAAAGTACATTGATAAATAATGTCCAATGCCCTCTGTAATATAGGGGCTTTTTAATTCCTAAGACTGATTCGATATATTAAACACCAGGGCTACTGAAGACTGACAGTCACGTTGAGTCCTATTATATCATTTTACTCACAGAATATTTGGTAATATGATACTTAGATGGACTTAACAACAAAGTGTTTTCTTGATGTTGCTGCCCATGAAAAAAAGCAAATCAAATTAGTAGGCGGATTGTTAACTTTGTTTATTTTGAAACCCGTCAGGACTACCAAAATATAACAAAGTATAGATTATCGTCAACGCTTTATAGATCACTTTTTTTTTTTTTGAGGAACCGATTAATTAATACATCGTAGCCTCTGCTTATTGCATAACACAACAAAAAAATACAATAATACGCAACTTTTGTTTATAGAAAAATAAAAATGGAACATATGATATTCTCTGTTCGTCATTTGATAACTTAAGCACTTTCGTGTGTACATAGGTATTCTAGTGCATTGGAATGAGATAAATTATGATTTCCTAACCCAGAATTTATATTACTAATGATTTCAGAATTAATAAAAGCTGAAATAAAAGGAGTAGCAATGTAATAGGAAATAAACAAGGGCACATAGAATGGAAGAAGAAAAATTACATTATGTGGAATTATTGATTCCCTTGGTAATTTCCCATAGCTCATGAAAATTCCTAGCCTATTCTGTATTCATAATTCCATACTCTTTTTTAACAATGAAACTCCGGTAATTACCACAATATTTACTTATATCTCAATACGAACGCATGCTCTCTTCGAGGAAGACCAGTATTAGCGCTAAGCGATGAGTTGACTTAATTTTTAAAAGGACGATGTTGGCGCGTTAGTGCATAAAAAAGTCAGCAAATCCCTTTAAGGTTAAAACCTTGATATATTTCTCGGCCTTTAATAATGGCGCAACTGATTTTAATTATCTTTGAATGGCTTATGTGTAACGAACATGTGTTACTAAACTAGTAGTAAGTTAGAAATACTGTTTATCCAGAATATTTAAGTTGGTGCTTCTAAAGTAATATAAGACCGCTTTAATTTGTTGTAACCTCTGAAATACAGGTAACCGCTGGGTCATCTCCTATCTAACTTTTGGTAAAAATGACATCGAAAAGAACATTTTTCGAAATATTCTATTTGTTCTGGTGTCGGTTTAATGCTCAAGGCCCCAATATTTCATAATAGGATTCTAAGAATTGCCAGAAAATTCAGCTATGTTTCACCCATTTTGTTATTGGTGAAAACCGCCAAATCGATATCGATATAGTCACACCTTAGAGCGTGCCAATAGTCTCTAAACTTACACGAACGTCATTATTTGTAAGTAGACAACTGGGAATTTTAAAAAAGGTTGAGAAGATTCGTTTTATAAAATATGACGTCGTAAAAGAAGAAAGTGACAATACTGTTGCTGCGGGTTAAAAAAATAATTCTCCTACAAGCTTGAGACCTTTATTACAATTCCTACCTAAATTGGCTCTTCAGGGGGTTTTGCTAGGCAGGTATCTCTAGAATTTACTCAAGAAGTTTATTTTCTAGTGCCAAAAAGTCTACTGCTGATATTCGCTTCTACTGATTAAGGGCTGCTTTAAACCATCTTGTCGCAACATTGAGTTTTGATTTAAAGCCTCAAGTTGTTAGTGATGTTGCTTTTCAGGATGGCGTGTAGTTGATCATCTTACAGAAAAGGAAGCAATGGTACGTATAAGATATTATTTTAAATGAGAAGTAGCTGGTCTTCAAATCACAGACATTGTGATGGCAAAGCAGTGATAAATAAAGTTTTCACACCCAAAGCAACATCTTTCCAAACCCTTTGTGTGCCGTGGTGAACAGATAGAAGAGGGCACTGTTATTCAAATTTTGAGGGTTGGGAGAATTAACTCGTTAATTATTCCTGGTGTCGAAGTTGCGTCATTCCTAAACTTGGATATTCTTATATGGCAAAAAAAGAATTTCTTATGCCACCAACACGACGGCATATTTTGGAGTGATTGTAGCCACTGCTAACAAGGTAAAGCGGTAACACCAGATTGTGCAGATGTCCTCATTTATCCTGTTTCCGAGCATTTGATTAACCGTCTCTGTGAGACCAGTTAAAGACCTCTCTCAAGAAAAATATGTAAATTTTTTTCAGCCACTTTATCGGCACTGGAACGAAACGATATGGTATTCCCAGTATCAGCCACGGCCCCGTGTAAGCCGTAAACAAAATTTTTTACCACTAATTTCGTTGCGTATCAATTTATGCTATTCTTTGTGAAAACCTACACAGACTACCAACAGAAATTTTTTTGGTCAAACGAATCCAGTCTGGTTATTCGCTGGTTCATGTAAAATGCTAGCACCATCTACAGATTCCGAACATTAAAATCGTATTATGCATAATATAGACATTAATGAGCAATCTGTTCATTACCCCCTTATCGTATGGCAACAGCTATTCCTGATGTAATAGTGATGTTATATTGCTTTCGCCATTATTAATTTTGAGGTAGCATTCCAAACAGATTACATAGCTAACTAATTGCAATTTTGCGACGCCATAAGGATACGCGATTTCCTCCTTTTCTTTTTCGCGTTGTTCTGTGCGCTCTTTTTTTCAGCCAAAAAGGGTTCCTGAACAAAAAGACCCTGTTTTTTTTTGCCTGTTAACTCTGATCTTAAAAAAAGTTACCAATTTTCTAACATTTCTCAATAAAGACCCTTCGATAAACAAGATTCTTGAGAAATAAAAATTTTTGTGACGTTTACTTTTGAAAGTCCTTGAAGAATTCATTACTAATAGAGAAAAAATGGTGATAATTTTTTTTACTTCACCTCCTTTCTACCATCCCTCTTATTCGGATTATCTAGCTTTAACTTCGCCAGTTTTTTCTTGACACACTTCACAGATGATGGTGCCTTCATGTCGGCATGACGCATTATCTCCATACCAAAGAATGATCCGACAATATCTCCTTCCTATTTGATCAGCCTCTTATCGTTCGTAAACGACGTAACTTGACGGAGAACGGAGAACTTGTTGAATAGAGAAGAGTATGTCGGTAATTGATCTCCGATATGAGCGAATATAAAAGCATCATATTTGCTGGTATGTGGCGTTGCTTTTCTTTCCAATTGAGGGGACATCGAAACAGTATATTAACCAAGATAAAAATGACAACTTATCAAATCGATGTCAATGAAGGAATGAACAAGTCCCTGGCCGACTTGGTGGCACCATGGCGCCCAGAGCCACTCAAAAATTACTGTATAAGTAACACTAATTTGATAGATGTGGTAAGCGGCGTCAGTCTCCCCGGAGCTTACATCTTCATAGAACAGGGTATCATTTCCAAGGTCGAATTTGGTTCTGAAAAGCCGGTAACCGTTGACGAAGTTGCCTTTGAAATTATTGACGGCACCGGTAAGTATGTCACTCCAGGTCTGATCGACAGTCATGTCCACATTGCGTCGGTTGCAGGAGAGGCTGATCTGACCAAGTTAATGCTGATGCCAAAGTCAGTTGCATTACTCAGAATAAGATACACTTTGGAAGCCGCTCTGGCAAGAGGTTTCACAACAGTGAGAGACTGTGGGGGTGCAGAAGGCTTTCTGAAAGCAGAGATTCGTCAGGGATCCTTGAATGGTCCCAGATTAATTACGTGTGGACATGCCATTTCCCAAACTGGTGGTCATGGCGATCTGAGATCTGGTGCCCTACCTGCTAGTGCCTTTGACAGCTGTTCATGCCACTTTGGTCAAGTTGGTGTTGTAGCAGATGGTGTTCCCGAATGCTACAAAGCGGCCAGAGAAGAGTTTAGAAGAGGTGCAGACTTTATTAAGATTATGGGTGGTGGAGGTGTGGCCTCTCCAACTGACAAAATATCAAACAAACAATTTTGCGACGACGAAATAAAAGCACTTGTAGATGTCGCAAATAGTTACCACACATACGTAACAGCACACGCCTACACTGCGGAAGCGATACAAAATTGTATCAAGTTAGGTGTTAAGGGTATCGAACACGGAAACTTATTAGATGAACGTACCGCAGAACTTATGGCAGAATTGGGTTGCTACTTGACTCCAACACTAGTTACCTACAAAGTGATGGGTTCTGATCAATTTAGTGCATTCTTGGGACCTGAAAATAGTAGAAAAAATACAGAGGTGCTTTACAAAGGAATTAATGCAATGAAAATTGCCCAGAAAAAAAAAGTTAAAATTTGTTTTGGTTCAGATTTATTGGGTCCTCTATATGGTTATCAAACGCAAGAGTTTCGTATTAGAGGGAAAGTTCAAACGGCACAAGAGATTTTGCTCTCAGCAACTGTTACTCCTGCCGAAATGAACGGATTAGGCGATAAATTGGGACAGATTAAGCCAGGGTTCATTGCTGACCTACTGATGATGAAATCAAATCCGTTGGACGATATAACGATTTTGGATGAACCCGAGAGCAACATACTATTTGTCATGAAAGAGGGAAGGATATATTGATGTAGTTATAGTTGTTTTCGCAGTCAGCATTATTTCTGAATGCTAGAAGCCTTTTTTTTTTGAAGTCATAATAAAGTATTTGGCTTGTAAATTTAAATATTGAAGTCAAAATATCCTACTTATATCACAATGAAATGTGAGGTGGATATGGCCCTTTAGGGCCCTTAATTTTACAAGTTACAGAATCTTTTTTTTTTATAGCATTTGTAAGGTCCGTGTATTCAGAAAAAAATCCAAGCTTAAAAAAGTGTATATAACATTTGGTATCTGAAATACGGATCTATCATAAAATAGAACACCTCAAGGAGGTACAAATTTTAAAAGTTTTTTTATTGTATGCTCGTGCCCGTTTTTTCTTAAAGTGGGAATTTGTTATCGAACACTTGGCATGCGCTAAAGATCGTTAATTTACAAAAATAAGGCGGATGAGATGCCTCCGCTAAATATTGCAGGGGTCGCTTTGAATGTTTCGACCAAAATGTGCTCTAAAATATAGAAATATCATTATTAACAGTATAATTAAACGTTGAGATAAAGTATTTCAAGTTTAGCAATATGAAAGGATGACAGAAAAGAAAATAATTTCTTAATATTACAGAATATGAACTAAAGTTTGCTATTACGTGTGCCAAATTTTGGATTAAAACTTGATATGAACCTCTGCAGGTTTATTATTATGTTTTCAGGATTACCACCATTTATCATAACCAAATGTCTCACCTTTCTTTAAGGTATAAAATTTTTTATAATCATTATCATACGTTCTTTTCCAAACGTTGTTTCCCCACCAGCTGAGCTTACCACCTGGGTACTGTACACACAAGAAGATGATGACGACGGAGATTGCCACGCCTGCTTCAACACCGGCCCCCATGACGAAATTGTACTTATTGAACCAAGCTCTCCATCTTTTTCTTATCAAGTTTAGGCAAAATGACATTGCAAAAAATAATGAGTAGTTATAAGGTGTGCTTGGTGGAATATTGCCTGGGCCTGTGAAAAATACAGGAGTATGAATGTGCTTAGCAAATTTAAATTTAGGGAATTTCCATTGAACAGCATAAACGGCTAGTGGGAATAGCAAACCAATCAAGAAGAACCACATCAGCGGATTATAAATGCGCCCTGATGAGAAAAGATACTTTGGCAAAGACCAGATAATGGAAGCATTGAAAACCGTGCGACCATTAGCACAAGTGAAGCCATTTGGTTGATCGGTGGTACATAAGCCATCGATATTATGCATCATCCATTCCTGGACACCAACGTTAACCATACCTGATATGATAGTGGCATAGATTTGGACGGCAAAGATCAAACGAGGGGAAACCTTCATGTACATGGCTAATTTCAAATCTCTACTCAAATTCAAGCCTTGTCTCATGACAATAAATCCGTATAGCTTGAATAATAAGTTTGCCATTGGTCTTAAAGGCAGCATATAACCGCAGATCAATTCTGTGATAATATTCAAACCTACGTGTTGGTTAGTCATTGCTTCCAAGATACCTTGCGGGATAAAATTTACAAGGGAAATTAATATTGCAATAACAAATGCCCAAGCTGGGAACTTAGTATCGAAACAGCACACTGCTACAAATCCTAAACCGATCATGACAATCTGCAAAAGTAAATACCACCAATCGGGACAATCCTTATAGTTCTTGGAGTAGATCCTCATGTGAATGTCAGTGCCACCATTTTTACGGTCTTTAAACTTGGCGACAATATCTTTACCGTGGTATAAGATGCAGTGAACAAAAACGGCGATAATAGCGGCAAAATTTAAAGCATACGACAAAAGATAGGAAAATGGAACGAATACCGGTGAGTATTCCTTATATTTCTCAAGATTAATGGAATAATCCTCGTTTAGAATCTTTGTTACGTTGTATTTGTTTTGAGTGTTGTCATAAGTAGAACCTGAAATGACGGGCATGTATTTGGCATACCAGGTATTCGTAAAATAAAGACATGGCAGCACTATGACGAAGAATATCAACACTGATGCATAGGTGTTGGCGGAGACGTAGAATGGTGTGGCGAAAACAGAGCCGGACATGGCTTGGGAAACCTGGGTGTAGTCAAATGTAATTGGCAACGCACCGAGACCACTTTGAGTACCAAAGATTGTGTTAGCGATGAAATTGTGTCTTGTCTTCGACCCCCATAGGATAACGTTGAAATAGGACAGACCGGTAAAGAGGAATCCAGGTACCCAATACCAGATGAACGATCCGATAAGGACGATTAAGAAGAACCTGTAACGGGGCATCGTCCAACCATTTGCGACTGTCTTTTCAACTTTTCTCGAGTGCAACGAATCAAACAAGGACACTGAAATTAAAGTCTGAGGCCAGATAGAGCTTGCAGGGTTGACGACCCATCTTCTGGTAAGACCCGCAGCACCATAACCAATCATTTGAGATGTCCAAACCAACAAGAACTGATATCCGACATTCAGTTTCATATTGTAAAAGCTTCCCTGGACGTTCAAAATGTACATAGCGTATGCAGTGGAGGAAGTAAGCGCCACGGCAATCGTGACCACGGCGTGTTCCTTTTTGGTAAATGGGCCCGGGTTTAAATCAAAAAATGGCACTTTAGAACACTTCCAGTCGGGCAAGAGAGCCAGTATCCTACCAATTGGATAGCAAACAACTTGTGCGACAAGGAAGTTGATCTCTAGCGATGGATATCTCAGGGAAAAAAATTGATTAACACCGGCGAAAACTACCACAAACACCGTGGTCAAGAACCAGGTTCTCCAGTGGTTGAGGCGGATGGTGGGGTCATCCTCGATGGACACCGCCGATCTCACTTCAGGATATGGAGAATTGGGCAAGTATGTAGGGTCGCCCTTCCAAACGAGGCCTTCCTCCTGTATGGAATGCCTGTCGAATTTTTGGCTTTCCGGATCGCGGTCCTCCTCATCAGTAGTCGCAGTGAGATTATTGACGTCCTCGTCAATATTCTTCACGAAAGCATCTTTCTTTTCCTCTTCCATATTGATCTGGATAGGAATGGTTGTTGGCGTTGGCGAGGGCTCCGACTCTAACGAGTCGCTCTCCCTATAAATGGTACTCATGTGTTCTGTGACGTTATATAATTGTTGCGGTTATTTTCTGCCACACAGTCGAAAACTTTTTACCAAGAATACACAGCTTCCGATGATTGTCCATATATAGTCGAAACGATTCATTGAATAGCCCAAAATTTGAAAAAAAAAAAAAAAATGATGGGCACCCCATGATGATAAGAGCTCTCTTTCTTCAACAACGATTGCTAAGGCGTTTACAGACCCATCGACTGCCCTTGCAGTGGGTTTGATGTGATTAACAGGCAGCAGCAACAAGCAACTGCTGAAAACCTTGGTGCCTTGCAGACGGCTATTGTCCTGGATTTTGTGTGACAAAACGTAGGTGTGGCGTCTTGTAGTCGGAGGTGTGGCGGGCCGGAAAAATAGTGGAAAAAAAGAAAATTAATGCGATAGCGACGGGCAGGTAGGGAGGTTTGAGGGGTCCGTAGTATGCGTCTATCGTTGCAACAAGGGTGACTAATGCCATGTCTTGGCCTTTGATGCAACGTCTCGGAAGTTAGTATCGATCCGAGGAGTGGAACGGATGCGATTTCTTCTCCATTCTATCGATAAGGTTGGTAGGAAACGCATTATAAGGGATGAGTGAAGACGGAGGGAAAGCATAACGAGGAGAGATTGCCGAGATAACTGAGAAGACGTAATCTAAAGGCAACGCAGCATGTCTCGAGTTGCACAGCTCGACTCGATAGCGCTTGATAAAGAATTGTATGGACAGTTTTGGTCCGAGTTCAATGCAGCATTCAATACGAGTGAACACAAAGAGGAATGGGAGTTGGCACTGAACACAGTTGTGTTTATGTGCGCGACGAGGTTCCTGCCACACTATGGCTCTAGCTGTACGTATGGATCCGCACTCAGTGGCGTGGCTTTTCAGTGCAGGAAACGCACCTTGTATGTCGTCACTGTCTTGGCAGGGTACGTGTGGAAGAAGATCACACATATTATTTTTAATGGGCCGCACTGTGGGAACCAGATGATGTGGCTGAAGCTGTACAAATGGGTTAATTTATTGTATCACGGCTGTGATGTAACCAACTTCCTGAGGTTTCTAGCAGCGGAAGGGCCCAATGCGAGGGCGTTTTTGTCGCCGTTATACCGGGCTTTTAATGTCCATTCCACAAGGTTGATTCGGGATGGTTCTGCAATTGCCTCTGAATTTTATTCGAACTCTGTATTCGCTGGGTTAGAATACCAGAATAGACAATTGCTATGGAATGCACTATTAGAACTCTTTTCCAACACACTACTTACGAAAAGAGGACTCTTGACCTTTGTTAAAAAACCACCAAGGTCTCGTTCTACGACTACTTATAAGACAGTTTGCCCCCGTTGCGGCGGTTTTCCAACCAACCCATACCAGATCGCTTGTTGTCGTGCGAACTACTGTTACGTGTGCGTTGTAAAGGCGTTGGAGTGGTCTATGTGCGATGCCTGTGGATCCTCTGGGAGACTGACCGCCTCACCAGTGTACTAAAGGGCCCCGTTCCCTCGCTTGTATCTCTATATATGTGTATACTATATTCATATTCATGTTGTCAAAATCGGTCACGTGGTAAAGGGTCTGGTTTTTTTTTTTCACTTTCTGCTCAAGAAAAAAAAAGAAACAATAAAGAAGTGGTATAATATCATCATGGAACGCTGTACGGGACGATGTGGGAAGCGACCTCTGAAATCCAGGAATAATAAACAGTGAGCACTTTAGGATAGCAGTAGTTTGCATTTAGTGCACGTTTCCCTTTCCATGCAATGTTTTTACCTCGTCTCGTTCGGTACAGGACCGAGAGGTTTATAAAAATGGTACCTACCAGGACCTTGCGACGAATCAACCACAGCAGCGGGGATCCAATTCAAAAACAGGTCTTGGCCCTTATCAAAGCAAATGCGAATTTAAATGACGATGACAAGTTGAAAATACGGAAATATTGGTCTGACATGGCGGACTACAAAAGTCTTCGGAAACAAGAAAATAGCTTACTGGAAAGCTCTATATTGCACGAGGTCAAGATCGAAGATTTCATCAGTTTCATCAATCGCACAAAAACTTCATCTATGACTACAAGAGGAATTTATAGAAGAGAATGTTTGTACCAATGCAAGAAAAACTTGGATCTAGTCAATCAAGTGGTCTTCCAAGTTTCATCCGTAAGACATCAAAAGCCCTTGACTACGCAATTGGATACTATGCGCTGGTGTGTTGATGATGCCATCGGCACAGGAGACATAGTTATGGCTGCCGACCTTTTCCTGCTGTACTACAGATTATTTACAGATGATAAAAAGCTAGACGAACAATATGCTAAGAAAATAATATCAGTATTAGCGTACCCAAACCCACTGCATGATCATGTTCATCTAGTCAAATATTTACAACTGAACTCTCTGTTCGAAAGTATAACCGGAGGCGGAATAAAGTTAACGAGGTTTCAATTAGAGACTCTTTCTAATAAGGCCCTCGGCTTAAGTAATGAAGCCCCGCAATTATGCAAGGCTATACTGAACAAACTGATGAATATAAACTATTCTTTGACTAACGATTTGAAGCTTCGGGATGATCAAGTGCTGCTTGCGTACAAGTCCATTGATGAAAATTATAGAAGAGGAAATGTTGCAAGTGTGTATTCTATTTGGAACAAAATCAAAGAGCACTATGTTTCCATTTCTGCACATGATTCCAGAATCATTTATAAAGTCTTCAAGATTTGTACCCATAATAGAGCCTATAGATCTATATGTAGCGAAATGTTTTGGCAATTAACTCCAGAGTACTATTGTAATAACCCTTTGATATTACCGGCAATTATTGACTTCATTACAAAGCAAGACTCTTTAACAATGGCCAAGGAACTCATGCAGAACATTAACAGATACACTTTACCCGAAAACCATCATATTGTCTGGCTTAACAAGAGATGTCTTTCTTCATTGCTAAGAATGCATTTGAAATTTAACGATTCTAACGGTGTAGATAGGGTTTTGAAGCAAGTAACAACAAATTTCAGGGCGCTTTCGCAAGAAAATTATCAAGCAATAATTATTCACCTTTTCAAAACACAAAACCTCGATCATATCGCTAAGGCAGTCAAATTACTCGATACTATACCCCCCGGACAAGCAATGTTAGCCTATGGGTCAATAATTAACGAAGTAGTTGATTGGAAATTGGCTTCAAAGGTCAAGTTCACCGATAATTTGATGGCACTTGTAAACGATTTGTTGACGAAGGCACATGATTTTGATCCTGGCCACAGAAACTCTCTTTGGAATGTGGTTTCCGCTTTATACATTAAAAAACTTTGTCATTATAAAAAGCGAGATGGTAAATTTGTTGCCAATGCCAAGGAGGATATCGATTTGGCAAAACTACTTTATATAAATGCTGCAAAGAGAAGTAAAACATATTGGACAAAATCGAACTGTAACCCATTCATTGCATCCTCCCCATGTGATGTCAAATTAAAAGTGAATAATCAAAACAGGTTTACTATTTTAAGGAATATTGCATTAAGCGCACTGCAGATAGGAAGAACAGACATTTTTCTTTGGGCGTGCGCAGAATTATACCAGAACGGTATGACGATTGAGGAATTGAAGTTAGACTGGAATTTCATCTTAAAACATCAAATTAGAAATTCAGAGTTCAAAACAAACAAGGAGATCATACAAGATATTAAAAAGCATGGTGTGTCGGCTGTCAAACGTTACTTAAGATGAACGGCCAAACGCACATTTACGATATAAATAACAAAGCAAATAATAACAAAACAAATTTCTGTAAATATATACTAAATCCAAGCATTGCATCCTAATTCTTTTCTTTTTTTGATCATCAAATAAATGTATTTTTTTATTTTATATGCGTTAGACTTGTTATATTCTTTCATGCTATTCTATCGTTGTGTTATGAATTAATTTATATTTACAGTTTTTCAGTACATTCAATTCCTTTTTTTTGGAGGAGGTAACAATTTCACATCTTTCGACTGTTTGATCGCCGCGTTAGAGAAATCTCTCACTACAATTTGACAATTTACCTCTTTGCATAATGCCTTCTTCTTTGAAGGTGGTACTTTTTGCAGAAGTTCTAGCCCAGTACTTCTCTCTAAAGCATCTATAGGAACTTCAAAGTCAGTCAATTTCGTCTCATTTGATATCGGTTCGTTTGGCAATACAAATGCCGCGACAGCAATATCCTCTCTAGCAGGATTGGCTGTTGGTGCTTCTGCAACAATCAATTTAAAAAAGTGCGTTGGAACAGCAATACTGGGTGGATTGCCAATAACTTCATAATTAACCCTAAATTTATTATCTATGGGATCCTTTTTGGGTAGATACAATGGACCAGTCACGATTCTTACACTCTTATATTTCTTAGTCAATCCCCTACAAAAGTACTCCAAATGCGCCCAATAGTCTCTATTAAAACCTTCTCCTACTTGAGGACACATATTGGATAAGTAGAATGTATCATCCATTGCCTGTTGAGAAAATTTTGCGTCTGCAGCTGGGGCTTGATGGCCTCGATCATAGCCCGACCTAAAATAGTCTCTTAGTTTACCTCTAAACTTTTCTGGAATTACTTCATCTTCCTTGAAAAAGGAATTTTTTCTGTCAGCATTCCTTGCAGCCAATGATTCTGGCGTTATATGTTCGAGGACCCAATAAGGATTTTGAGTTTGTCTGTTGTAACATGAGATAAACTCTTCGCGGTTCTGCAGATCATGAATCGGACCAGGAAAACCATACTTGAAGAACCCGGAAGGATCGACGTTGAAAGAGTGAGATTGAATATTACTATTAGGTTTCTGGGTAGGTGGATAAGGTGTCTCAATGATTTGCGTTGGAGAATGTCTGTTCAAAAGAAGATAGGTTAAGCCAGTACCAGCACCCAGTCCGACTAAACCGGACAAGAGTATCCTACTGCACATGATAACTTTAACTTTGGGATCTAATAAGTGGGGAACTTAACTAAATGTTCTTATCTTTATACAATTTTAACTCTATAAAAACTAACAAATTACTTGATGAGTGACCAATAACCAATTGCACCATTGATATTTTTTCACAGATTTTATTTTTTTTTCTTTTTTCGCGATGAGTTTTATTTCCGTGCATATGCATCCGACTTGCAATTAGTCGAAAGATTTCAGTTGAAAGGCCTCTTCGACAGAGCCCAAAGACTGCGATTTAACGTATGCCTCCATCACGGAACCTATAATTGCTTTTTGTTGAGGACTTATAGTGCTAGAAATGGCTTCTTTAAATGAATTTTTGTCCAATTTAGCCAAAGCAACTATGCCACTTGCTACTTCGTTGTCTACTTTCTCTGTATATGCGCTATGATATGCGGCAAAGAAAGAAAGACATAAAGCAATTGACAATGATGCCTTTTGGTGATCTTGTTTGATTACTTCCTCGGAAAACTGAATTATCAACTTAGTTTTAATGCTTGCCTGCGATAAGGAATCGTTTGTTTGAATATCTTGAAAGAATCTTTTTATAACCAACTTCATAAAATACTGCAACAACGGGTATTTAAAAATATTGGATATTATTCTCTTGAAGCCTTGTAGAGCAATTGGCTGCGTAGCAGGATTATTCAATGCCTCCGAGAGAATATTTGCGCACTGATTCAGTTCCTGAAAACTTAGCTTAGAGTATCCATTAGACAGCAAGATCAAAATGGTTGCAACTTTATTCTTTGAATCCAGCTTATGATAAATAACATCTTTTATTGACCCGTAGAATATTTCTAGTAACACAATATTTTTTTCGTCCTCAGATTCCGTAAGCGCTTTTACTAGTGCCTTGAAAAGTGGGAGTATGATTGGAATTATTACTTCACGATGACTACATTCATAAATTTTCCCTATGATGAATAAAAGACATGAATAAAGATCTACTTTGAACATATTGTCGAAGTTACTGATATTTGATTCGAACGCAATAAATGTTTTTTTCAACAGACTAATATCTGTGGGAGAGATTTTTATTTCATTATCATCTTCTTCGCTGGTAAGCACGTTATACTTAATAAATGGCAACCTCTCAGAAATAATTGTCATCAGTAGTCGCAGTAGCTCATATAGTTTGTCAATATCTTGTAGAAATGTTTCAGGAGTAGCATTACACTTCGAATACCCAATGATCAAGTCACTGATGATATCAACAAGCAAAAATTCTTCTTTACTGTCACCTGTAGAAATCAGTCTGTCCATAATCTCAACAACTTCAGTAATAATATCATCCTCAAATATACTTTTTATGCACAGATTGCTCTTCAAAACATTGTGTAAAGCCGGTAAAACTTGCATCTTGACTGAATGATCATCAATATTTTTGACGATAGCCTCCAAACATTGGCTAAATAAAATAAAAAGAAAATACTCTAATTCCTCATCGTTAAGAGATGCCAAAATGACTTGAACGTCTGAATCCAGAGTGCACCCAAGGGCCTCTACGAAATTTAACCAGACCGGTTCATATAACTCAATTTTCGTACTTCTTGGTTCAATGAGACTATTTTCTTTCGAGTCATTCTTTACTTGCACAGTAGAATCATTATCGTTATACTTTATCATCATGTATTCACGTAAAGAAATGATCCATAATGGGACTAAAATGCTCCAATATTTCCTGGTAAAAGAGAAAAGCGCATCATTTGACGACGTGATGGATCTTTGCACTACCTCAGCCCACGCGTCCAAAACGGCAAGTTCAATTTTTCTTTTCGCTTTGGGTGTAACGATTATAGCTTCCCCTATCCGTATACCGGAATTAGGATCTTTAAAGTTACCAAGAAGGTCAATTAGTAATTGTGAAATTCTTCCCAATTTATCTGGTGGCATTATACTCGATGCCAACACTTCAGCAGCAACAGTAATAGCAAAGGACATTACAGTAGGTGAGCTTCCTTTACTAAAAGCAGGCATTAATGCGCTAGTTATTTGGGCCTCTTGCTGTTCTAAAATCGACGATCCAGGAACCTGAGGATCTCTCATGGTCGAGTAGTTCTTGAGAACAAAATTCAAAATGTGTAGTCCCGTTAACTTCATGCCTTCATTCCTCACTGTAGATCCACGAAATGATATTTTAATGAGATCTGCAATTTTGTTGCTGAGGGCAAGGAGCAGATTTTCATATTTTTCGGATTCTAAGCACAACATTAATATTAAATTTAAGATAATCTGTCTGCTCTTCCATTGCAGGTTCTCAGAGTCGAGACCACCAGCATCTGTGTCAGTCAGTTGGTTAACATTCGCTATTGATTCTTCTTCTTCGCCTTTAATTTCCTTTTCTGAAGATTTTTTTAGGCCATTTACCTCTAGTAGGGCTGACACGTCTCTGTTATAGCTTTGGAAGAGTCTTCCTAAACTCATATTAAATATTGAGTATAATTTATCGAACCAATGATTATCTCTTTTAAAAGTATGTAATATCCATTCGGTAAAATAATTCTTGACAGAACCGGAATTTGGAAAAAGTGCGAGATATCTCCAGCTCAAATTTTCCATTTCTTTCATGAAAAATTCCTCCATCTGTAATTTGTACAACAACGTCAATAAATCAAAGTTTTCAAAGGCGCCTTTCAGACTTGAAGTTCGAGAAATGAGTTCATTTGAGCCCGTGAATGTAGTGTCAAAATATGATGAGCCTATTCCAGTCACTATTGAACTTTTAATTATGCTCTTAGAAGCAAGAATAAAGATTTCATAGTTTAGAATGTTTTTCATTTTAAAAGTAGCTATGTTTTCAAACATTTTAATGCTGGTTATGCTGTTGAGAATATTATTTGAAATTAACATGGAGAGTGTAATGTTTCTGAACGAATCAAGAACCTTGGTGTTAAGTTCTAGAAAATTTGGCCCCACAGTTTCAGTCAATGTCCTTGAAATTTCACCGATTGCTACGTGAGAATTAAAGTCCCTATTATAGTTACAGCGAAGAGTAGAGCGCCCGTAAATACCATACTTATCCTGGACCAAAAGCTCTTCCATAGAACTTAGCAACAGAGCTGCCGTCTTTAAATCAATCACTAAATGTTTCTCAAGAAGAATATGCATTGCTTTCAATGACCATGAATGAACAACAGGGTGTGGATCCCTCATTAATGCAAAAATTACATCAAAGTATTCTTCAAAATTAGCATATTGTGAGTTATATTTAAAAATTGTAGCCAATGATAAGACATGAAACATCCTTAAGTATGGTTCGTCCATATCTGCGACGTTTTTAATGAATATCCTTGATTGCTCTGTAAGGAATTTTTGTCTTTCTTCATCGCCAAGTGTTCTTGCGATAGCCGCTGTCAGCAATCCTACACAATCTGCCTTGATTTTTGTGAGAAAAATGTCATTAAAAAACTGAATCTTCTTTATTGATTCGATAATTAGCTGCCCCACTGAATAGTCCAACTCTAGATTGTTTTCTTGCATGATGCGTAAAGCATTATGCAGAGCACTACAAACATTAGCAGCCACAGCCACGCTTCTCAATGGTGTAGTCATTTTGGAGAACATGGACAAATTTAAAGTTTCCATAATGGAATACTGTATTTTGCTATTCAAAAAAGGGAATACAGATGAAAAAAGTTCCATAGAAGAGTCAATTAAAGATGTAGTGACCTGAGGTGCGTAGCGGTCAATTTGGGAATAAGACCCAGATCCATATAGTAGAATCAGTGAATCTAAAGATAAAATGGGTGAAATTGGTTTTGATACTTCCACTTCGAAAATATTGTACCAATTGTAATCCTTGGATGGCCAACTTCCACTTATTGATTCATCATACTTGTAAGCACTGGACATCGATAAATTCACAATACGGTCCCCAGTTATTTTGCTGGATAGGCCGAATGCAAAGCCGTTGTTTTGACGAAGTAAAGTATTAATTGAAGATTCTAATACTATATTACTTTCCATGTCGTCCTTGTTACTCACTTTCCTGTTACCAATATCTTTTAAGCTTCCCAAAACGGAACTACTTGACTCGGTGTAAAGATTGGGATCTGAAAAATTCTTCACGATTAATATTAGTAAAGAACTATTAAAATCGCTATTTATGTATTTCTCCAGCTTAAGGTATACCTGTAAAATTCTGTTTTCATTATGCAGTAAAGCATTGTCAATGTTTTTCGATTTCAGGTCAATGGAATGATTAAAATTGGAGCACTTAGTTAGCAAATATGATACTTGTTTAGCCATTTCTTTATCAATTGTCGTATTGCTTAAATACGTCAATAAACAAGTCAATGCATGATTTCGGATTTCTAGGTTCTTGTATAATTCATCCTCGTCGTGGTATGTGTAGGTATGTGTTAATAAAACTTTCCAGAAAAGAAATAGTTGGGGTATCTGCAGCTTCAAATATTGTTCATCTTTATAATTCATCAATCCTATCAATAATATCCAGCATAAAAGACCCTTGAAGTACAAATTAGAAGAGGTAGATGTAGTATTATTCTTAATGAATGATGTAGAAAACACCGTAATTCTCATGATCAACTCATAGGAAATATAATCGCTCTCGGCACCTTTGATTAGATTTGCTATTATAAAAGCATGGCCATGATTTTTATGAAAAATAAATTTTCCTGTAGATTTAAAATCAGTGGATAGTGCACGTAAGGAGTTTTCAATGGTCTCCGAAAGATATTCTGGACAGTTATTCAAAAAAACCTTCAAAATTTCCACAGTGTGAACTCGTATCGTAAAGATTTCACATGTAGCTAAATCAACCAGTTTATCTCTAATCTCTTTAACGGTATTTTCCTCAGTGGTGAAAGTAGAACCTAAGTCGCTGATTAACACATACGTGAAGTCAAGCTGCAGTAATGTAAGCCACTGTGTTTCAGGCTTCGCATCAATACTATATTTGAAATTTGAAGCTGAATCACTTTTAGAGGAGCTCTGGTAAGTATCAGAACAACCTAGGATGTAGTACAACATTTGAGTCTTTGCAGAATCATTCAAATGTGGCAATATTACTTCATGCATATGTTGAAAGTATCTTAAATACCTTGATAATGTATTCATGCTCCTATTATTCACTTCGTAACTGCTGAAGACGCCGCTTAAAGAGAGAACTATATCCAAATATTTTGAGTTACTCAAAAAAGTGTTGTCAGCTAATAAATTCAAGTTTATCAAATGAATAATAGATTCGAAGCAACCACTTTCCACGTCTCGTGTATCACAGTTTAAGAATATCTTAACGTAGATGGACCATACTTCTTGTAGAGTTAAAATATTTTTAGAAAAGTAATAATCAAATAATATCTCCGCTAAAGATTTTGCGGTAAAGATACGAGTTTCGTCGTTTGCAAAACCATAAACACCTATTTCACCTTCGGTAAATCTAGAATATATGGTCTCTATAATATCATGGGAGTGCTCTCTGATAAAATTAGTTTGTTTGAAATGAGCTGTCCAGCATTCAATTAGGACAGACACAAAAGTAACTGAAAAGTCCTTCTCATCAGTGGAAATACTGTCAAAAACGGTTTTGGATAGTTTCGAAAATTTCGCATATGTGGCTGGATCAAGGATTTTATCATCATTATTGGAATTTCTTAGAATCGCATTAAAAAGCTGAAGAAGGGTTGTCATGAAGGTAGCATGATAATATTTACTTTTCTCCATAATTTTTTTCAGGTTTTTGAAAATAGCATTAAATAACAATGGGATTAAGGAAGAGATGCTACTTCCAAAATTTTCAAATAATTGAACAAGTATGGTGCATGCGATATCTTTTGCCGGTGAGTATATGTACTTTTTTTTTTTTGTACTTGACTTCTTCTTTTTTTTCTTTTGGTTAGGGTCGGTATCTTCATCATCAATGGATACATCTTCTTCACACAATACGTTTGTTAAGAATGCTGCGGAATCAAAAACTACACCAGGATATTCGTCCTTCAAACGCCATATGGAAATCGTATAGAGCTGAGACAAACTGATAAACACTGAATGCAGTTCTAAATCATCCGTATTTTCTAGTACGGAGATATACCTCACAAACTCATCCAGTTGAGTGTGTATTTCCTTAACCTCCTGTATTTCATTATCATTAACTTCTTTCAAACATATAAGCTTTTCCAAATTGGTGGTTATCCAAGTTAATAAATCGTGACCATTGTTTGATGATGTTTCTATCACTTTCTTGAGGGATCGGTTTGCCATTTTCGTGGCCTGGGCTATTTATTTTATCTTTTAGTTTTTCTTAAACCTAATAACTATTATTTCAATTGAATAATAACAAATCACTGTTTCAATATGGCGATGAAAAAAAAACGGCCACACACGGTATGCCACTATGTGGTGTGAGGAAGCAGATAAAATAATAATACATAAAAAGAAGGATGTAGAAGAATATACAGATATAAAGAAGTCGCGAGTTTAAAGGTTCAATTTACTGTTGGGTCAGAGCTGAATTCTGAGGAAAATATTTGATTGTTGGCAGAAGAATCTTGGCCAATTAGTGCTGAAAAATCGATGACATCAGGTAATACTCTGTTAATTGAGTAGTCAAATTCCTCAAATTCTGCTAGAAGTTTATCTAAGTATTCTTCTTGTGCAGCTGTCGTTGTATGGCTCTCATTATTGGTATTCTGAAACTTTAGATCAGCTTCCCCTTGTGGAAGATTTAGAATGGAACGAAGACTCGTGGCTGGAGTTTGGTGATGCTGTTGTCCATGATGTAATTCTCCTTGGCACTTCGTAAAATTATTATTTGTCTGCAACTGGGGCACTAAAGCTCCACCACTTTCTTGCCGTTGCAATTTAACTATATTCAAAAGTTGTTCAGATAATACAGAGGTCTTCTCGTTAAACTCTTTGAACAATTGGTTCAATACTTCAAAAGTACGTTTACTCGCATTTGAAGCACCCTTCAAAAGTGATAATATTTCACTGCCAAGCTGCGTAACGTTATAAATATCCGAATCAACCTTCCCATTTCGTATCAGGCCCTTTTCTGTTTGGTAGACATAAAATTTGAGGCAAGCAACACTAAAAAAGATTGTATGAATGGAAAACCAGTAGCTACCACTCAAAAGGTTTTGCGTAATCATTTCATAAGATAATTGAATAACTTTTTTGGCAACTTCAATACAGTTTTCCGCCATGTGAATTTGAAATTGGAACTCTGGGATATCTAACGGGTCTATAGAAATATAGTGGTAGAATGGTTTATAGAGTACGATTTTGGATAGAAGGAAGTCCAGATATAATAATTTCTTAGGTTTAGTGTATGGAGAACTACTATCATTTGCGGAAACAGTTAGAGGTGGTTGCGTTTGACGATAGCGTATTGTGTCAACCTTCAAAATATCTGGTAATTGGGCATACCAATTATCTAATTGATCGTTCAACGATACAATCTGCGTCCTAGAATCCTCTTCTAATGGTTTTCTTCTCAAAGAGTACATTAGCTTGTAGATCCGAGACATGATTAAAATAAGCTTTGTATGCTTATTATTCATTCCACAGGAACTTATCGTTCGCCAATCTTGAAACTTTATTCCAATAGTAGATATATTTTCATCATCGACGTCTAGAGGAAACTCTTGGTCGATATCAGATTCGTCGATACCGCTTGGAAAACCAAGAATACAATTCATGTACAGATCTAGTTTGTACACAGACCAAAAGAGCCTTTTTTTTGTCTCATCCTGAATCGGAGTAGGACCAACTATGGAAGACCGCCTGTGTAAACCTTCCTTTAACGCAGCACGCAGAGCGATACCAATGAACGAATAGCAAGCCTTCAAGTTTGCTGAACATTGCAAAAAGATCGTCATCATAAATATAGCTTGAATGGAATAGATGTCAGTAATATTAGAAAAGTCCAAAGAGTTTTTGGCCTCTAAAAAGTATCTGTAGCCTTCATCAGTGTAAAATTCCCTAGTTGCTTTACTATCCTTGCTGAGATCTTCCTTAGAAAAAAGGGCTCCGACTGCTAAAACAGAATAAATTAAAGGTTGTGTTTTCACTTGTTCTGGAGTATATTGCTTGCCATGTTTTTCTGCTTCGTATATCGAGTCCAAGATAGAAATGATAGTAGGTCTGTGATAGAACCTAAATAGCACACAGGCACAATCCCAAGTCTTTTGAATAAATTTCAAGGCAATCTCTCTGGGTGGTAATGGAACACTTGTTTGCATGTGCCAAGGCGTATCTTTTGGTAGACTTTGACGTATTACCTGATTAACATTTAATTGTCCTTGAAGTAGACACGTTTTAATAGCATCCAAAAAATTCTGGCTGTTAAAAGAAGAAGAAGCAAGTATTTGACGGAATGTTTCAGGTGGAAAGATCGTCTCTACAACCTTTTTGTAATCAATGGAACTTATAGGGCCCTTGCTATCTTCCCGTTCGTGGGAAGCTCTCTGTGCATATAAGGAACTATCATCGCTTACTTCCCTATCAAATACCGATGAGTTCCGTGGGGGGCGATCATATTTGCATTCGTAACTATTAGTCTGGCAAAGTCTACATGGTATATTACCACTACACCGTACTTTCCTCTTTCTGCAAGCTATGCAAGCTCGATGTGCTCTTCCTTTCGTTGGCTTCAATTCGTTGGTGCCCGCATCTCTAGATAAAACCAAAATCTTAGATCTCTTGCCTTTCAACTTCTTCATTGCACACGAAATAGGCTTTCCAGATTCTTTCGGCGTCATCTATTGAATAATTCTTTGGTCTAAGTTGTATGTATTACTCTTTAAATTGAGACAATCAAGGAAATCACACATATAAAATACTGTGGATCTGAAAGATTGGGTTTTTATAGGATAAATGCGTATAAAGGTAGATCCTAGGATTAATTATTATGGTATTTACATATCGCCAGAAACTTATATATACTCCCCTCACGCCGGATTATTATTTGCGATCGTCCCATCGCTTCTTTATGAGCTCGTGTAAATGATGACCTTGTGGACGCCCCATTTTCCTTTCGTACACATAGTAGCTGAGACAGCCTACCATAATTGCCAATAACGGATCAGAAAATCTGCAATAGAGACCAGCTTGGGAAAGAGCACATCGACTTGTTTGATGTTGCCTCTTCGAAACAGCAAATGGTTAACTATGCGTTAGTAAAAGAATAAGTGTGAAAAAAAAAAAAATAGAATAGCGTATGAAGAATGAACATACTTTCCTAATAGAAAGGGAGCGTGCTGAACCATGTTATCGATGATCTTGTGTGGAATCCTCTTATAATTGGAGTGAACATTTGTATGCCCCTTGTGTGCGTGTGGCTAACAGGGAAAAATAGAGCCCGCGTAATCTTGAATAATCTAATATGTGAACAGTCTTTTATTTCCGCACTTCATACCTATATAGAGTAATATAATTCATCATTGATAGGAATTTACATAATGCAGCAATCTCGTATGCCTAGGCCGTACATTACCTTTTCAACGTCTTTCCGTACACGAACCCAATCGCTTCTCCTCTGAACAAATTCATAAATTTCCTCTTGCGTAAAAATGCCATTGAATTTCCCAAGATCAGAAATAAGCTTTCCCAACTCTTTCGAGTCCTTGCCTGAAATGATGTATAACTGGCCAATAGACTTAAGCCCAACAAAATAGGGAACAACATTTTTTTGTTTTAATTTGTTAGCAATAAAATCGTAAAAGTAATTTAAATCGCAGATTAACCAAATTGCGCCCTCCGTAGATATGAAGCACTTCTTCAGATGTTTGACGATTTCATTAAAGAATCTCTCGCCAATTTCTTGTTGGTATACGTCAATAGTACCCTTGTCTGTGGCACCAGTCAGTAGAAAGCAATGATTAGAAAGTAACTCGACTACCCTGATAGCACATTTGGTTGGCTTTATATCCCTTATTGGAGAATTCCTAGAGGGTGGCGGTGGATTATAATCGTCAGGCAATTGAAGAGTCTTGAATACAAATGAGATTTCATCCATTAGTTTGTTTATACCGATATTTAAACCTTCGGCTACAAAATCATCGATAGAAGTCTCAAAATTTTTTTTTAATTGGATAACATCATTAAGAAAATCTTTATTTTTATCGATAATTTTTTTGGGAATCAGTTCGTTCTTGTAAAAAATGGAAATCATTTGTAATATTATGTCACCTATATTGATAAGTTCAGTGAATTGTACTAAAGGTTCGACTTGGGTATTGGCTGGCGAAAGTGAATTGAATTTTATTTCTATTTGTTCTATTTCGTTAGGATTATATTTTTGTAGTAGCAGAATTGCCTTTTCAAATGCAGGTTTAACGTGATTTTTATTCAATTGTGTAATTAAAATTTTGAAAATCTCTTGACAGCGTAGCTTGATCAATGGTAGCAAACTTTCAATCGTATGAAATTTGTAAATTTGATCCGTCTTTTCGCTTGTTTCCTGTAAAATTTTGTAACATAAATCGAGACTTATTAACGATTTAATGTTTTGCAAGTTATTGGAAATTAAATTTAAGTTGTAGGCTAGTTGTAGTTGTTGCTTTAGCCTTTGATTTTCATTGTTCGAGAACTTGAAAATCTTGGTGAAGGAACTTAGAAAGTCTAGTTTATCATTAGAAATATCAGTTGAATGAACTGATTGATGGATCGTACTTGGTTTTGAATCCGCTTCTGGGACAGTTTTGGAGGTTTCAGTAATTATTGAGAGGTCATTCGGCAATTCATTGTTACTTGCACTCGAAGCATCCGTTTGATCTTTTAAAGTGTTATAAATTTTTGCGTTTTGCTCACGCTGCTTGTCTTGAACTTGTGTGTCATAATTAGCTAATTGTGAGTTGATAAATGATTCAAATACTCTAGTTGTCTGATTCATATAGTTGACAACAAAGGGCTCGAGATACAGGTTTAAAAGGTCACGAACAACTTTACGGAAATTTGCGCCTGCGTTTACTGAGTCGTTTAATTCAGTATCAAACTTTTTTATAAATGTGAAATAAAGTTCGGGTACGCATTCATAATTGGCTTTACTATCCTTTCCATTTTCTTTTAAAAATTCACTATAGCTTAATAAGATATTGTTTAAAATATCTAATAAAATATCTTGGATAAAGGACTCGATGAACTGTAATATTACAGGGAACTCATCTTTGAATAAAATGTCCGCTAATTTAATCTTTTCGTTGAGGAAATCCCTTAGTTGATTGAGAAACGTATCTAAATTTTTAGAATTAAATATCACGGTACTCCCACCGCTGTCCTCTTCCCTTGGTTGTTCGGCCCAAAATAATTCATCATTAGACGGCAAAACCGTTAAACTGGGAGGCAAATCAGCCTTTGACTTGAAAAATTCGATAGCATTGCTTTCCTCATTAGATATCAATAAAATTTTCATGAAACGAGCGACGGCAGCTAAATTATTAGACTGGTAATTCAATTCTGACTCTTTGAGAACAGAATTAATGAAGATTTCCCTAAGAATGTTGAAATTAGTTTCAATCCTAGTAAATGTTTCTATATCATTTTTATTCGAGAAATTGTACTTTTTGATAAAATTTAGAATTTTTGTTTGTTTCAACGGATCGTTGGAATATGAAGTAGGAAAGAAATTTGCTAGATTATTATTATATAGTTTCCTAGCGTATGAGTTATAACAACGGTAAAATTTCACAAAGATTTTTTTAGAATTTTGAGCAGTGAAAGATTTGTATAATTCGAAGATGCGAAGGGAATTTTGATCATCATTTTCATCCAGCAACGTAATTTCTTCTTCTTCATTTGAATGCACCTGTTGGAGACCCATTCTAGTCAATTTCAATGACCAATACTTTGAATCATTTTTGCCGTTAATGATTGCATAAACCCGTTTATTCACTTGTTGAAAACTCAGATAATCTACAGTAGATAAATATGAGGCAATATTGGTTACAATCTCGGGAACTTTTAGCAGATCATCCATTTTACCGATTTCCTCAAAAGCTTTTATTTTCTTTTGGTTTTTCTATTGTTTGTCTGTTGACCATTTTTTGATAAAATAAGAACCTTCCTTCAACGAAATATTTCGGCAAAAGTTAGCCTTGAAACACTTAAATACAGGAAGAAATAAGGTAAAGCGTAAAGCTAACAGCAATAATTTGCAGTTGTATAAATGGAACCAGAAGATACCCAGCTGAAAGAGGACATTAAAACCACAGTAAATTACATAAAGCAGCATGGTGTTGAGTTTGAGAACAAACTGCTAGAAGATGAGAGATTCTCATTCATCAAGAAAGATGACCCACTCCATGAATACTACACCAAACTCATGAATGAGCCAACAGTCACTGTCAGCGGTGAAGATAATGACAGAAAGAGTGAACGAGAGATAGCAAGGCCACCGGATTTTCTGTTCTCTCAATACGATACTGGCATATCCCGAAGAGACATGGAAGTAATCAAATTGACAGCACGCTACTATGCAAAGGATAAAAGTATTGTTGAACAGATGATTTCAAAGGATGGTGAAGCCAGATTAAACTTTATGAACAGCTCACATCCGCTACATAAGACATTCACTGATTTTGTCGCCCAGTACAAGCGAGTATATTCTTTTACTGGTCAAGAAATCAAGAAAAGTAAGAGAACCATTTTAGATAATTGTTTTGAGAGAGCACAGTATTGGGAATTTGAGAAAGATAAAGACCGGGAACATGATAAGCTCGTAGAGTTGTGCAAAATACAATTTGCAGCCATTCCATGGGATAAATTTACTCATGTGGCAAAATTTTCTATCCCTGAAGACACAGAAATCTTCGAAGGCTCTCTAGATTTAGAACAGATGAGGCTGCGAAGAGTACAAACTGGTATTAAGTTATTCGATAGTATCAAGCCGACAAATGAAGAAGAAAAGATAGTATCCGACCAAGGTAAGCAAAAAGGAGGAGATAGTAAGGGCAAAAAGCGTAAAATTAGAGCTGTGGGAGAGACAAGGTTAAAGAAAAGTAAAAAATAAGCCTCATGAAAATCAAAGTTAGCTAGAAGTATGTAAAGGTTGATGATGGACCGTAATTGAGCACATGTATCACTATTAACGGTGTACGTATTTTGGCGTTTTTTCATGTTGATGTTATTTTGTATATAGAAAGTGAAATTCTCGAGGATATGGCCCTACTGGATAATACTATTGGTAGCGTGAAAGAAGGCCAGGATGATAGATATCAACGTTAATAACATATTTTTTAGATCTTACTCAGTTGATCCTAACTCTGGTCACGCAATTTATGTCTTTGATTCGACTTATTTGCCAGCATCTGATGAAATTGGCGATAAGCAAGTTTATGACTTGCTTATTAATGCCCTCATGGATCGATTGGTAATGAAATTGCCACAGGCACCATATTCACTGGTGATTTTTTCATCTGGGTTTTCCCAGAGAAAAATAAGCTGGGTTTACGGTATTAAAATGTTTGCAAAGTTACCCAAAGAGACCAAGTTCTATTTACAAAAGATTTTTATTGTTCATGAGTCATTCTTCGTTAGGTCGGTCTATCAAGTAATTTCAAACGCTATGAACTTTAACTTCTTGGACTCAAAAGATAGTCAGCATGATTTTCCAAGTTTAGTTCATGTCTTGGACCTGACTTCTTTATCCGAACTAATAGATATTACGCGACTTAGAATATCGTTGAACGTGTACTTATATGATTACCAGATACGCGAACATATAAATGTCCCGGAGGAATATTATAACAGATTGACCCCTCTGGCAATAAGACAATATAGGCAGTTGGTATTCGATAAAATTTTCAAGAAATTACAAAATGACGCTCTGTTGTGTGAATTGATATTCCAGAAGCCGGGAAACTATAAAAAGGTAAACATTTTTTTGGATATTATCAAAAGAAACAACTACATTGATTTATCTCAATGGGATATTTATTCTTTGGCATCCGTGTGGTTGAATTACTTCATTAAGAATAAAGCCAAACCTCTAATCCCAATTGAATTAATTCCGTTACCAATTGTTGATGATCTAAAGTTCACAAGTGAAACATTCCGCAAAATTATTAAATTCAACCAATACCAGGACCTCTTTATGGTCATATTTCCTTTTTTTAATAGGATCATAGCGCATGGTGAATCGACTAAACATGATTCAAGGACTCTAAGTAAAGCTTTAACTCCGGCGTTATGTAAGGAAAAACTTTCCATGATGACTAATGATCGTTTAGCTATTGGGTCGAGATATATTAAAAATTTACTGGACTTTTTCCCCGAAATCGCGAAGGAAATATCATCACCTCCTTCATCCGTATCATCGTCTTCTACTATCCCTGTTTTGCCTAAGCCAAGGAAGTCGTCGCCAACCAGATACAGTGAACTAGGCTGCTTAACCCTTCCTAGAAGTCGAAGCCCTAGTCCACAAAGATCTGTTACGTCTCCAACGTACACACCTGTCGCATTACAAAATACACCAGTCTTGAAACCTAAGTCTTCAAGCAGAAATGTTTCATCCCCATCATTCAATGCCAAACCTCCACTTCCTATTAAGGCAGTTACACGACCACAACTGTCTCTAACTTCCAATTCTAATACAGATTTGGCATTAGCTTCTTCTTCTACAGATACATTATCCTCACCGACGAAGACTCCATCAGCAGACTCGCTTCCATTGAGTAACAGCAGCACCGATTTAACGATATCAGATAATATCAAAGAAATGGTTAAGGACGAGCCAGCAAAGGATAAAAATTCTGTGGAAACAGATATATTCGTACAACAGTTTGAAAGTTTAACCCTCGTCCAAAACGCGAAGATTAAGAAGTTCGACAAAGAACTACAAGAAAAGAAAAAGAAAAATGAAACTACTTCAAAGACAGCAGATAAATTCTCTCAAAAGGGATATTCAGATATTAAAGCAAGCAACAAGGTTAGCAGGCTAGCTGCATTGTACGAAGAACGTTTACAAGGTTTACAAGTAATGAATGAAATGAAACAAAGGTGGTAACTTACATAATTGTATCTTTTTAACACATACATATTGCATATACGACAACAAAATACCCCCCACCCTTGAGTTAAGCCGTAGTTGAAGCAGTCGAGATCTCGTGTATAATATTATATATCAAACAATATTACGTTTTTTATAATAAATAAATAAATAAATAGGTAGGTTATTTGCACCGTCTATATGCAGAGTCTATAGAATTGTGTAAACTAGCTTATGACTATTAAATCGGACTCTTAATTTTTAGCTAATATCTCTTCAGAATTTATTCGTTTCTTCGTATATTACCAATATAATTGATTGCTGAACCAGCTTTGAAAAAATCGATTTGATCTTTAGACATAGTATGTTTTGCCTTGATGGTGAACGATTCACCGTTTGGTTTAGTAATTTTAACATCAATTTCACCACCGTTATTACCATCCTTAGCAACCATGTCAACTAGGTTCAACGTTTCTAAAACATCTCCGCTTGATATTTTATCATAGTCAGATTCGTTGGCAAAAGTCAATGGCAACACACCTTGTTTCTTCAAGTTTGTCTCATGAATTCTTGCAAAAGACTTAACTAAAAGAATCTCTCCGCCTAAAAATCTTGGTGACAAAGCAGCGTGCTCTCTTGCGGAACCTTCACCATAGTTATGTTCCGCTATCACGGTCCATGGTCTACCGTCTGATTTCCATTTCATCATCAAACCAGGAATATCATATTCAGTTCCGTCAAGGTCATAAGCCTTGTTGACTTCACCGGTTTCTTTGTTTTGTGCACCAATCAATGTATTGTAAGAAATGTTTTCTAGATGGCCTTTATATTTCAACCAAACGCCCGCAGCGGAAATATGATCTGTTGTACACTTACCTTCAACTTTCAAAAGCACGTTTGTCTTCAATTCCTTCCCGTTCCAAGGTTTGAATGGCTCTAATAATTGCAAACGATCAGAATTAGGGTCTACCTTAATCTCTACACTGCTATCTGGCTTTGGATCCATTTCAGGATAAAATTTGTCTCTACCGTGTTCAAATCCTCTTTTTGGTAACTCATCACCCTTTGGTGGTTGGAATTTGAAATCCTTCCCATTTGGCAATTTAATTGAGTCAGTTAGCGGATTGAACTGAGCATCTCCAGAATAACTCATCGCTGTTACTATTTCTGGGGATGTTAAGAAATTCATTGTATTCCTATTACCATCGTTTCTAGCTCTGAAATTTCTATTGAATGATGTAAAAATAGTGTTCGTTTCTTTTGATGTTTTCGAGACATCTTCCCTATCCCATTGTCCGATACAAGGGCCGCATGCATTTGCTAAAACTTTGGCACCATTTTCTTGGAAAATATCGATGATTCCATCTCTTTCCAAGGTAGCTCTAATTTGTTCTGAACCAGGGGTGACAAAGAAGGGGATACGTGGTTTCAAGCCGGCTTTGGAAGCTTGCCTGACCAAGTCGACAACACGACTCATGTCTTGATAAGATGAATTGGTACATGATCCAATCAAACCAGCGCTAACTTTTTGGGGCCAGTTTTCCTTCAAACTTTTTTCGGCATATTGAGATATTGGGGTTGAAAGGTCTGGTGTAAATGGACCATTAACGTGAGGTTCAATTGCGGATAAGTCAATTTCAATAACTTTATCGTATTGAGCATCTTTGTCGGCTCTTAAGAAGTTAAACTTGTTTAAAGCGACATCAGCTGCTTCAGCGACCTCTGCTCTATTAGTTGCTTGCAAATAACGCTTGTGAGCTTCTTGGTAAGGGAAAGTTGACGTTGTAGCACCGATTTCAGCTCCCATATTACAGATGGTTGCCATACCTGTGCAAGATAGAGTGGATACACCTTCGCCGAAATACTCGACGATATAACCGGTACCACCTCTGACAGTTAGTAAACCAGCGAGCTTTGTGATTACATCTTTAGGAGTGGACCATCCGTTTAACTTTCCGGTCAATTTAACACCTAAAATTTTTGGTGCTTTTAATTCCCATGGAGTGCCTGTGAGGGCATCAACTGCATCCGCACCGCCAACACCGATGGCAATAGCTCCCAGACCGCCTGCATTTGGTGTATGGGAATCAGTACCTAGCATCATTAGACCTGGAGCTGAGAAATTTTCCAAAACAATCTGGTGAATGATACCAGAACCTGGGCCCCAGAATTGAATTCCATATCTCTTTGCGCAACTCTCCAAGAAATCGAAAACTTCTTGGTTGGTAGCTATGGAAGAGGGTAAATCTTTAGTTTCACCGTCCTTACCTACAATTAAATGATCACAATGTATGGATGCTGGGACAGATGTTTGATTTAGACCGGTGGTCATGAATTGTAGAAGCGCCATTTGGGCAGAAGCGTCCTGCATAGCTACACGGTCTGGGTTTAGCTTCAAGTATTTATTACCACGGATGGTGGACAGATCAGAAGAAGTAATCGATTCTTCAGGATCGCAAAGATGCGAGTATAAAATTTTTTCTGCTAGTGTCAATGGAGCATTGTTTGTTATTTGTTTAATCTTGTCTAGGTTGGTCAAAAGTTTCGCATAAGGTGGCACTTTTGTTTGAAAATTTTTAGATACAGAGGGGAACATATTGGCATGTGTTGCCAAATGCCTCTTTATATAAAACCTATTAGCTGAAGATAGCATCGAATCTCTTGCTTATTGCTCTTAGAGTTTTATGTTTAAAGAAAGTCGAAAATTCTTATTTTTGCAAGTGCGCAAATCGAATAATACGAAAAGATGAAAATATTTTAGTTTATATACATGTTTGATGCCATACCATCTATTGACATAATCTACGATGTGAGAGCTGTATGATATTGTGGGACTTTGTATATATTGAAAAAATTTTCCAGTGGAATTTTACTCGCGATGACTCAAGAGCGTGAAAAAAAAAAAAAAAAAAAATTAATTGCTGGAAAAATCAAATATGCTTCCAATCGGATTTGAACCGATGATCTCCACATTACTAGTGTGGCGCCTTACCAACTTGGCCATAGAAGCTTCTATTTTATATTCGCCTGACCTATTTTGACGGTTATATTCCACAAACATTTTAATCATGAAGCAATTTTTTTGATGCTGATGTGAGAGTAATAAGCACTGTGCTGAGAAGAGGATCAACAACATGACATTCTACGGAACGTAAAGGATACAATGTTATTGGACTAAGAATCGTCTATCATCTTAAGAAATGGGTGGATGATTGGACAATTATTGAGAAGGTTTCATTGTGGAGAACAAATCGCAATATTGTGCAATCCTTTAGATATGTCAAGATAAAATACTAGGGAGGCTTCGCCCATTCATTAAAGATTATAGCTACCACATACTGTTTAGTAGTATACTATCACATGTGGTGTAAAAAGATAACATAAAGATTGAGAATCAGTCATCAAATGTAATGGAAGCTGAAATGCAAGGATTGATAGTGTAATAGAAACGAAACATATGAAAACGGAATGAGGAATAATAAATCTCAATATTAGTATGTAGAAATATAGATTCCATTTTGAGGATTCCTATATCCTCGAGGGGAACTTCCAGTATATTCTGTATACATAATATTGTAGCCTCTATCAACAACGGAATCCCAACAATTATCTCAAAACTCACTTATATCTCACAAAACACTCAATAGCGACCCTTAAATGTTACTGAACCTCATATTGTTTCGCTCTGCTCCCTTATATATTGTTAATGCAATCGGGACAGCTCACTGACTGAACGGTGAATAGTGGCTCCCGGAAAGCTGAGAGTTGTGAACTCGCCACCTCTGTTAAGTAAATCGTAAGCTGTTAAAGCTGCATCACGAGTAATGAGCTGCCAGTTTGGCCTCTGATCGCTGTACTTTATGGTAAAAAGATAGTTCCTAGTAGAAGACGAGTCATACTCGTAAACAAGCACCGCTGGATACTCTTCTCTATCAAGACGTAAAGCGTACTTGTAATCTCTAAGTTCGCCAATCCAAATTTCTGATATGCCACTCATTATCCTCACCCCACATGCTGACACCTTAAACATTCAATATCTCCCTTCTCCTACTTAACCTCATGTTACCCTTTTTTTTGGCTTGCATTTATATTTGGTTTACATAGCAACAACCGATAGCGGGTAACAGCATTAAGCTTCCCATCTCTCGTTCACTGTTATTACCTTTGGCACGTAAAGGGCCGGCTAATAATGTCGTATTTCCACTGATTTGGATGTATGTTGCATGGTGCTAGATTGTGAATAAATCATTTCCACTGGTTTCTAGCAGAGGCAAGAAAATCAGTAGTAGCGGCAGCAGCCAAGAAAAATGGCAGCCTGGCAAGCAGCGAAGGCCATCTGTGCTGCATTTCCACACTCCTTGTATGACTGCATACGCATAAAGAGGTGCCTTGCTGTAGGCGTATATGATCCTAAGCAACAGAGAAACCACGGTTCTCTTCTCTTCTTATTTCGTTATTGTCTTCCCTTTTTACTATGGGTAAAGTCGCCCTTAAGCGGGGCGCTCACAATATCGCCGCAGCAACAGCCGTTTCTTTTTTTTTTTTGTTTTTTTTTTGCGCTGCTTCTCGAAGAATGAATGGCTCACTGAAAAATTTTGATTCATCGATATAAAGAACACTGTTCACTTCGATGTCATCCGGCCAATAAAGTTGTTTTTAGGATAAACGAGTAAGTGGTAGCTGGTACAGGAACATGAGATTTTCACACTTCTTGAAGTACAATGCTGTCCCAGAATGGCAAAACCATTATATGGACTACAGCGAGCTGAAAAATCTTATTTACACGCTACAAACAGATGAACTTCAGGTTGGTGATAACGAAGAAGGAATTGGCGCAGGAAAGAGCTCTAACATTACAGATAGGTTCAAAAACAAGTTTTCTTTTAAAAATGCGAAGGAGGATACGTCTTCCGGTATGAACAAAGATGCAGGCATCGTTGAGGAAACCATCGAGTTGCGAGAGTTGCCTACTGCTCAGACGGTCGCTGCCAAACCTTCTCCTTTCAGAAGAATGAAGGAAAAGATATTTTACAAAAGAAGGTCGTCTTCCGCATCGTCCGTCTCCTCCACGGCCAACGAAAATCTGCAATTAGACACTTATGATACGTTTGTTGGTGATTTAACAGCTGAAAAACAGAAAGTAGATGATTTTTATAAGAGGACAGAAGCGAAGTTCTACGACAAATTTGACGCGCTGGTGAAGGACCTGAAGAAAATCGGAGTTATAGAATACGATATCGGCGATGATACTCTGTTTAACGAACCGATTGCCAGCACAAATGACGAAGTTCCCCCACTGGACTTGGATGATGACGAAGACGACGACGAATTTTACGATGATCAATCTAATATTGAAGATAATACTGCTTTGCTGCATCATTCGCAGTATAACATTAAGTCTCAGAAAAAATCGCTGTTGAAGAAGTCGATCGTGAACCTATATATCGATCTTTGCCAGTTGAAGTCGTTCATCGAATTGAACCGCATTGGGTTTGCAAAAATTACAAAGAAATCAGACAAAGTTCTTCATTTGAATACAAGAACCGAACTGATCGAATCGGAACAGTTTTTCAAAGACACATATGCATTCCAGGCAGAAACGATCGAATTGCTAAATTCCAAAATTTCCCAGCTAGTCACATTTTATGCGCGCATCACTGACCAGCCTCATAATATTTCGCATAGCAAGCAAGAGTTGAAATCCTACCTGCATGACCACATTGTTTGGGAAAGAAGTAACACCTGGAAAGACATGTTGGGACTGCTATCGCAAGCAGACGAGTTGACACCAAAGGAAACAGAATATAATGCAAATAAGCTGGTTGGCAAGTTAGATTTGGAATATTACAGATGGCCACTACCCAGGCCGATAAACTTAAAATTCACTAGTATAAACAACGTTGCACTACCGAAACTATTTTTCACCAAGAAAGCATACAAGATTTACTTTATTATTCTAGTCACTGGACTCTTGTTAGGAATAAAGACCTTCAACGACGCTGCTCAGCACCGCTGCATGGCCCTTGTCGAGTGTGTCGCCTTTTTGTGGGCTAGTGAGGCCATCCCATTACACATTACAGCATTCCTTGTACCACTACTTGTAGTCCTTTTCAAAGTCCTAAAAACCTCCGACGGGGCTATAATGAGTGCTGCAAGCGCTTCATCAGAAATTTTGGCCGCCATGTGGTCTTCTACAATTATGATTCTGCTGGCAGGTTTTACTTTGGGTGAAGTACTTGCACAATATAACATCGCCAAAGTTCTTGCCTCGTGGTTGTTGGCCTTCGCTGGTTGTAAACCCAGAAACGTTCTTTTAATGGCAATGTGTGTCGTGTTCTTCCTATCAATGTGGATTTCCAATGTCGCAGCACCTGTTCTAACATATTCGTTGTTATCTCCCCTATTGGATGCCATGGATGCGGATAGCCCATTTGCGCAAGCATTGGTGTTAGGTGTAGCGTTGGCTGCAAATATCGGTGGTATGTCTTCACCAATCTCTTCACCTCAAAACATCATTTCCATGTCGTACTTGAAACCCTATGGTATTGGCTGGGGCCAATTCTTTGCTGTTGCATTGCCATCTGGTATCCTGGCCATGCTTTTGGTTTGGATTTTATTGTTCACTACTTTCAAGATGAATAAGACCAAATTGGAAAAATTTAAGCCTATTAAGACGAAATTCACAGTTAAGCAGTATTATATCATTGCTGTCACTGTGGCCACTATTTTGTTGTGGTGTGTGGAAAGCCAGATTGAAGGTGCTTTTGGGTCATCAGGTCAAATTGCAATCATTCCCATCGTTTTGTTTTTTGGTACCGGATTACTATCAACACAAGATTTAAATGCCTTTCCGTGGTCAATCGTTATTTTGGCAATGGGAGGTATTGCTTTGGGGAAGGCCGTCTCATCCTCGGGTTTGCTATCAACCATTGCAAAAGCATTACAAAAGAAAATTGAGAATGATGGTGTTTTTGCCATTCTATGTATTTTCGGTATCCTGATGTTGGTTGTGGGTACTTTCGTCTCGCATACAGTATCCGCTATTATCATCATTCCCTTGGTGCAAGAAGTTGGTGACAAGCTTGGCAACCCCAAAGCTGCTCCTATCCTTGTTTTCGGTTGTGCATTATTGTCATCCTGTGGTATGGGACTAGCTTCTTCGGGGTTCCCCAATGTCACTGCCATCTCTAAAGTAGATAGAAAGGGCGATCGCTATTTAAGTGTCATGACTTTCTTAACGAGAGGTGTTCCAGCCTCTATTTTGGCTTTCCTATGTGTCATTACTCTAGGTTATGGTATCATGGCATCTGTTGTCAAGGGTAACGCAACCTCTGCGTAAGAGATACGTCTACGATAGCATGTAACAGCGTATATATAATCTATATGTATTCGATTAATCCAACACTTCTGTTGTGTAGTCTAATGTTCGAAAAAAAGGTACGCTTCTCTGTTATAATCAGGTATATTTCGTTATTCTTATAAGCTAAAAGATTAAAAAATTTTCCACTTTCCTTGAAATTTGGTCGGTTCGTGGAAAAATATTATTACGTATTGAAGAAGTGCATGAAGATAAAAGATGGGATTACTGGAAAAATAAAGGGAGGAAAATCCTGCAGAACGTTGTTGTTTCAATCGAAGGTTTCTTCATTCGAAAATGGGTTCTTCAGATGTTTCAAGTCGTGAATGTTCATTGGTTTATAATGAAGATCCCGATTTCACCGATGGCACAACACCATGTGATCGGTTGGGAGTGGACTTGATGAATGTTCTAGATGACAAGGATGAAATAAAGCAAGAGTCTGTCCCAGTCTCAGATCGTGAAATTGAGGATACGGAATCCGATGCTTCCGCTGTTTCTTCATTTGCTAGCGCTAATGAGTTAATAGCTGAGCCACACGCTGCAAGTGAAACTAATCTTGGAACTAATGGTCAAGATGGAAGACATGTCTTAGAACAACAAAGAGACGTGGTTGCTAGACTAATAGAAGAAAACAAGGAAACGCAAAAAGAGGGTGATAAAGTCTGTATTGTCCCCAAGGTTTGGTACGATAAATTTTTCGACCCCGATGTTACCGATCCTGAAGATATAGGCCCTATTAATACACGCATGATTTGCAGAGACTTTGAAAATTTTGTGCTTGAGGATTACAATAGATGTCCGTATCTGTCTATTGCAGAGCCTGTTTTCAATTTTCTATCAGAAATTTACGGCATGACAAGTGGCTCTTACCCAGTGGTAACTAATTTGGTTATCAACCAAACCACAGGGGAGTTAGAGACAGAATACAATAAATGGTTTTTCAGACTACATTACCTGACCGAAAAACAAGACGGGAGGAAAAGGAGGCATGGCCAGGACGATTCAGTAATGTACCTCTCGATGTCTGCGTTGAATTTAGTACGTGATTTGGTTGAAAAGAGTATGAATCTGTTTTTTGAGAAAGCTGATCATCTAGACGTTAATGCGGTGGATTTTAAAATTTGGTTTGTGTCAGAGGGATCTGATATTGCCACAGATAGCAATGTTAGTACTTTTTTGAATTCTTCATATGAAATAACTCCGCTTCAATTTCTCGAACTACCGATAAAGAAACTACTAATACCAGACATGTTTGAAAACCGTTTAGACAAGATAACTTCAAATCCGAGTGACCTTGTCATAGAAATTAAACCTATAGAAGGGAATCACCATTGGCCTTCAAACTATTTTGCTTATAATAAACTCGAACCAGCATCAGGTACTACTGGTTTGGTCAATTTGGGAAATACATGTTACATGAATTCTGCGTTGCAATGCCTGGTACACATTCCGCAGTTGCGTGATTATTTCCTTTATGATGGTTATGAAGACGAAATTAATGAAGAAAATCCTCTTGGGTACCACGGCTATGTGGCTAGGGCATTTAGTGACTTGGTTCAGAAGTTGTTTCAAAACAGGATGAGCATAATGCAAAGAAATGCTGCTTTCCCCCCTTCAATGTTCAAATCCACTATCGGGCACTTTAATTCGATGTTTTCTGGTTATATGCAACAGGATTCTCAAGAATTTTTAGCCTTCCTGTTAGACAGTTTACATGAAGATTTGAACAGGATAATAAAGAAAGAATACACAGAAAAACCATCATTATCTCCTGGTGATGACGTGAATGATTGGAATGTAGTCAAGAAACTGGCAGACGATACTTGGGAGATGCATTTAAAGAGAAATTGTTCCGTTATAACGGATTTATTTGTCGGGATGTACAAATCAACGCTATATTGTCCCGAATGTCAAAATGTTTCTATAACGTTTGACCCGTATAATGATGTTACATTGCCACTTCCGGTTGATACAGTGTGGGATAAAACTATAAAAATTTTTCCCATGAACTCTCCACCACTTCTTCTTGAAGTTGAGTTAAGCAAATCGTCCACTTATATGGACTTGAAGAATTATGTTGGTAAAATGTCGGGCCTAGATCCAAATACACTATTTGGCTGTGAGATTTTCAGTAATCAAATCTATGTTAACTATGAGTCAACAGAGTCGAATGCTCAATTTTTAACCTTGCAGGAATTGATCAAACCTGCTGATGACGTTATTTTTTATGAATTACCAGTAACAAATGACAATGAAGTAATTGTTCCCGTATTGAATACCAGAATTGAAAAAGGCTACAAAAATGCAATGTTATTTGGAGTCCCTTTCTTTATTACGTTAAAAGAAGATGAATTGAATAATCCAGGTGCAATAAGAATGAAATTGCAAAACAGGTTTGTCCATTTAAGTGGTGGGTATATCCCATTTCCTGAACCTGTAGGAAATCGAACCGATTTTGCTGATGCTTTTCCATTATTAGTAGAAAAATATCCAGATGTTGAATTTGAACAATATAAAGATATACTACAGTATACGTCTATTAAGGTGACTGACAAGGATAAATCCTTTTTTTCCATCAAGATTCTGTCTGTAGAAAAAGAGCAGCAATTTGCTAGTAACAACCGAACAGGGCCTAATTTCTGGACCCCTATCTCCCAGTTAAACCTTGACAAAGCTACAGATATAGACGATAAACTTGAAGATGTGGTGAAGGATATCTACAATTATTCATCCTTAGTAGATTGCGCTGAAGGGGTCCTTATGCAAGTGGATGATGAGGGAGATACCGAGGGTAGTGAAGCAAAGAATTTTTCCAAGCCCTTCCAATCGGGAGATGATGAAGAAAATAAAGAAACTGTAACAAATAATGAAAATGTAAATAATACTAATGATCGGGATGAGGATATGGAACTAACAGATGATGTTGAAGAAGATGCAAGTACAGAGCCAGAATTAACAGATAAGCCAGAGGCGTTAGATAAAATTAAGGATAGCTTGACTTCCACTCCGTTTGCGATTCTTTCTATGAATGATATTATTGTTTGTGAGTGGAGCGAATTGGGTTCAAATGAGGCATTTTCCGATGATAAAATATATAACTGGGAAAATCCAGCTACTTTGCCTAACAAAGAGTTGGAGAACGCTAAGTTGGAAAGATCTAACGCTAAGGAAAGAACCATAACCTTGGACGATTGTCTCCAATTATTTTCCAAACCAGAAATACTAGGATTAACCGATTCGTGGTACTGCCCTACATGCAAGGAACATCGTCAGGCTACCAAACAAATACAACTTTGGAATACACCAGATATTCTGCTAATTCACCTTAAAAGGTTTGAAAGTCAAAGGTCTTTTAGCGATAAAATTGATGCCACGGTTAATTTCCCCATTACAGATTTGGATCTGTCGAGGTACGTTGTCTATAAAGATGATCCCAGAGGTTTAATCTATGACCTGTATGCAGTAGATAACCACTATGGTGGTTTGGGTGGTGGGCACTATACCGCGTACGTAAAGAATTTTGCCGACAATAAATGGTACTATTTTGATGATTCTCGAGTAACAGAAACTGCGCCAGAAAATAGTATAGCTGGATCGGCTTATTTGCTATTTTACATTCGCCGTCATAAAGATGGCAATGGATTAGGCAGCTCTAAACTACAGGAAATAATCCAAAAGTCACGCCACGGATATGATGAGCGTATCAAAAAGATATACGTTGAACAGATGAAGTTGTATGAATTTAATAAGACTGACGAGGAGGAAGATGTTTCTGATGATATGATAGAATGTAATGAAGATGTGCAGGCCCCTGAATATAGTAATCGTAGTTTGGAGGTTGGGTATATTGAAACTCAGGACTGCAACGACGAAGATGACAATGATGATGGTGAGAGGACAAATTCAGGTAGGAGAAAGTTAAGATTGTTGAAAAAAGTCTACAAGAATAATTCAGGCTTGGGTTCATCGAGTACGTCTGAAATATCTGAGGGATGCCCAGAAAACGAAGTCGCTGATTTGAATTTAAAAAATGGTGTGACACTAGAATCGCCAGAATAATGACATGAGTTTATATGATAGATAAAATTAATAAATTTCCACATGTATAATACTTTTCAATATTTTTCGCCTACTATTTACTGCTTAGGCCAATAAATTATATGTTTTTGTCCTGGACGCGACATTCCAAAAAAAAAATAAAAAAGAAGAGAAAATACTGGCTTATGAATACAAAAATTACATAAACGAAGCAAAATGATTATTTCGAATAAAACAGTCTATATATAAGTCAAATACAAGATAGGAAGAAAAACAGAAAAAAACAATACAGAAGGACTGGTTAATTGTTTTTGTTGATCTTCTTCTTACCACTAGCACTTCCACGTTTGTAAACCTCCATATAGAAAGAGATGAACAAAAACAAGTAGGATGTAAGAATGGCTGCACCAGCAGCAATAGCCGTCATTGAACCTAAGCAATCCTCACACTGTGGAGTACAAGCATTTTTGAAATATGCAGCAACAATCTTCTGATAAAGCACGTAATAAACGACAATGAGATCAAGCATGAACTGCACAATCTGTAGTCTTGTAACCCAGGCTTTCCACCAAACACGAATTCCGCTAGCAGAAAGGAAATAATACCAATACATAAGAACGTGAACAGCTAAGTTTAAGGTGACAGGAACCCATGTAACTGCTGTGTAACCAACCAATTGATTATAGCACAGTAAAGCTGTAGCACCATGATGGTATGTATGTAGGAAAGTCAACTTTCTATGTTTCAACACCATCAAGACAGTGTCTGCGAACTCCACAAACTTTGTCATATAGTTGAGATAATATAATGTCTCCATCGGTTGCGTCCACGATTCAACATTACAAACAGCAAAATACAGCCCATGGCGATACACTATGGGTAGCATCTGTTCCACCATCAAAATCAACCATAAAAAGGAAACAGAAGTCAACATCAAGTTATGGACTTGAGAAATAAATCTCAACCTGAGAGGTTTACATGACTTTACCAGGGACCTCCCGCCAAATATAACCACATAATACATGGCAATAAAAAGCAGTACCGGACGAGGTTCACTCAAAGGCTGCTTCCCAACGGTAAACTCAAAATCCTTTGGCTGGAAGCGACCTGCAGTGGCCCACCCAACCGCACGATTGAAATAGTCCCACAAATAAATATTAAAAAAAGGCCTATCTATTGTTGGGCGAAACCTAGAGGCTTTCTCGAGGCAAAAATTTTTCCAATCACTTACCATACTTGCTTGCAAATTTAGCTCTCAAGTTCCTTAAAATTGATAAGGTATCCTACCTTAATATTCATATCAGTTAGTCTTATATACTTCTACCTCTTTTTCTGGCTTCCTTTCTTTCCCTTATGTCCTTCGGTTTACTAATCCGTAAAGCCGAGGCGGGTAAGCCAAGACCCTGAGTTTAGAACTAATATTTCGTCACGTCACGTAAGTGCAAGGTAATAAAAGCAGCAGAAATATCTGTAGTTTCAACAAAATATGTCTGGCTTGCGATTTGTTGTGTTTTGAAACTAGTTGCTAGTCTGCATTCCTTTGTTTTCCCTGAATTACCCAAAGAAGAAAGCGACGCGAGGCCTCACGCGTCGGAGTTTCCAGATCAGGAAATTACCCACTTAGGAAATTGAGTTGGCTGGCAGAAAAGATATAACGCCATCTTGAAAAATAGTATTAGTTAGTCTATTTTTTCATTTATATAGTAGAGGTATATTCTCTGGAAGAACAATTTTGGAATATTCAGAACACTGCGCTGCACTATTTTCATCAATAGTACCATATACGTTCATGTCAGCTATACCAATAACTCCAACTAAGCGTATCAGAAGAAATCTATTTGACGATGCTCCAGCAACGCCTCCACGACCTTTGAAAAGAAAAAAGTTGCAGTTCACAGATGTTACACCAGAATCATCCCCAGAAAAACTGCAGTTTGGCTCACAGTCTATTTTTTTGAGGACAAAGGCACTTTTGCAGAAGTCATCTGAGCTAGTCAACTTGAATAGCAGCGATGGTGCATTGCCAGCAAGGACAGCAGAGTACGAACAAGTTATGAATTTTTTGGCGAAGGCAATTTCTGAACACAGGTCCGATTCACTGTACATCACGGGTCCGCCTGGCACTGGCAAGACTGCCCAGCTTGATATGATTATAAGACAGAAGTTCCAGTCCCTCCCATTGTCGCTCTCCACGCCACGCTCGAAGGACGTACTGAGACATACGAATCCGAACTTGCAGAATTTGTCCTGGTTTGAATTGCCCGACGGAAGGCTAGAATCCGTGGCGGTAACCAGTATTAATTGTATATCGTTGGGAGAGCCGTCCTCCATTTTCCAGAAGATTTTCGATTCCTTCCAAGATCTGAATGGCCCAACATTGCAAATAAAAAACATGCAGCATCTACAGAGGTTCTTAGAGCCTTATCATAAGAAAACTACGTTTGTGGTTGTGTTGGACGAGATGGACAGGCTATTGCATGCTAACACGAGCGAGACACAATCAGTTAGAACTATTCTTGAATTGTTCCTTTTGGCGAAATTGCCTACTGTGAGTTTTGTGTTAATCGGTATGGCTAATAGTCTAGATATGAAAGATAGGTTTCTTTCCAGGTTAAATTTGGACAGAGGGTTGTTACCGCAAACTATAGTTTTTCAGCCATACACTGCTGAGCAAATGTATGAAATCGTCATTCAAAAAATGAGTAGTCTGCCCACTATTATCTTCCAACCGATGGCCATCAAATTCGCAGCAAAGAAGTGTGCTGGAAATACGGGTGACCTTCGAAAACTTTTTGATGTCTTAAGGGGAAGTATCGAAATCTATGAGTTAGAAAAGCGGTTTCTGCTTTCACCAACAAGAGGATCATTGAACTCTGCGCAAGTTCCTTTGACGCCAACTACTTCTCCGGTAAAGAAATCGTATCCAGAACCACAAGGTAAAATAGGCTTGAACTACATAGCCAAGGTCTTCTCAAAATTCGTGAACAATAATTCTACGAGAACGAGGATAGCCAAACTAAACATCCAGCAAAAATTAATTCTTTGCACCATAATTCAATCACTGAAGCTAAATTCCGATGCTACAATCGACGAATCGTTTGATCATTATATCAAAGCGATAACAAAAACTGATACTTTAGCACCATTGCAGAGAAATGAATTTTTGGAAATCTGTACAATTTTAGAAACTTGTGGGCTGGTTTCAATCAAAAAGACAAAGTGTAAAGGGAAAACCAAGAGATTTGTTGATAAGATTGATGTTGATCTCGACATGCGAGAATTTTATGATGAGATGACCAAAATTTCAATTTTGAAACCTTTCCTTCACTAGTCAGCTAATAGATTTATTTTTTCTTTTTTTTTTACAGTTCCACTTGCATCCCTCATTTTTCACATTCCTTTTTTTATAGAAAAGCATATCACTATATAAAAATTCTATTATAGTTGTAACAGCATAGCATATTATAGACTTTTTTTTTCTGGAAACGGTTAAACCGTTTGGCTGAGATGCAATGATATACGCAACATTGCATTCAAAGAAATTGCAAAAAAGACACAATAAAACGTAATTTGTACAAATATTTTACTATCATTAGCTACTGGATGCAGAATGGATGATTGTTAGGGGGAAGTAGGGTACAATTGTTTGTTTTTGATACATTTTCTCTTTCAAATCGCAACCAATTCACTCTGCTAATGTGATAACAATGGCGCCTGTCGGAAAGGTGAAAAAAAAAAAAATGCAAACAAAAAAATTGGCACGGTGTGACATATGCCTTCTATAATAATGAAGGAACTCGAAGAAAAAGGGGAAAACGATGTTTCAACAGCTGTCGGCATCCATTAGGCACAATGCACACATAATTTTTTTATGCATAAGTTGGTATTTTATTTCATCGTTGGCATCTCAGGTAACGAAGCAGGTACTAACGGTTTGCCCATTACCACTTTTTTTGGGTGAGTTTCAGTTCATTTATACTGCTGTGCTAGCATGGTTTACGTGTTATATTGCATATAGTTTCCCAGGATTTTATCGCATATTTCCTAATGGTACTTTTCCGGAATATTATATCGACGACAGAGAAACTAGCCGTGCAGCTAGGAAAGAATCAAAACTATCCTCCCTCATTATACCGCCCTCTAATCCAATCCTGCAAACAGTTCTACCTTTAGGTCTTTTCCAATTTGTAGGGAAATATTTTGGACATACAGCTACCTCTTTGGTGCCTGTTTCCACGGTTGCAAGTATAAAAACGCTATCCCCCATGTTTATCCTTTTGCTCCAAAAGATTTTGAAAATATCCACTTTGAAAATTACTTTAACTCTTATCTTTAGTTTATGCACTTTAGTTCTTGGAGTTTGGATTATAGTTCAAGAAGATAATCGTTCACCGGCCTCTTCCAATGAGCTGAGAGAATTCTCTAAATACGGCGTAATATGCGCTATGATATCAATGTTCATTTTTGTCTTGCAAAATATATATGGCAAGACCGTGTTCACGTACAGATCTCAAACAGATGAATCTCAAAGTAATTCTGGATTCTCACGGCAAGAATCACCTTTACCCTTATATGAAAAGTTGGATGAGAAACTTGTTGCGAAAAAGAAACCTAAATCATATGACAAATTGACTTTAATGATTTATATTTCCCTTGTTGGATTTTGTTTATCGTTTGGCTGGTTTATCACTCTAGAATTTCCTGTACTATTTAGGTATTTTTTTCAAATTAACAGCTCTTCTACAGTAATAAAAGCTTTTCCAGTCTCTTTATTTTTACTGAACGGGACATTCCACTTCATTCAGGCAATGATTACATTTCATTTACTGGGTGAGGTCTCAACTTTAACATATTCAATAGCGAATCTGATGAAGCGCTTTGCCATTATTGCGGTTAGTTGGGTCTTTATTGGAAGAAGAATTACTTGGCTGCAAGTGTTCGGTTTGGTTCTGAACACATTAGGGTTATTCCTTTATGAAAGATGCACATCACAATCGAAAATAAAAGCGAAAATACGTCCTGAGTAGTTTAACATGATAGAATATAAATGCAAATAATATTTATTCCCTTTAGGAAATACGGGTGTTTTGAATTTACTTATCTGTACCATACATAAAATTTACATATAATAATAGAATCTTTATCAACACATAATAGTCACTCTACTTTGAGGCAACGGCAGCATACTTTTCTCTTTGTTTTCTTTTTGCCTCCTCTCTGATGGCTCGAGCTGTTTCGGGGTCCAACTTTTCTACTATGATTGGGAAAACGACAAGGGCAATTAAGGTAATAACGCCCGCCAGTTTCCAACGTGAGTTCAAAATATTACCCACAATACCTGTAGAAAAGATACTGACGTTTCTAGCCTGTAAATAAGATCTAATCGGGGCCTTATGTAAAAGCTCCACTGTAATATAAGGGTGCACCTTCATAGATTGTAATTTTTCTGGGTACGTTATATCTTTGGATGGGAAATATTCTCTTCCAAAAAAGTTCTTGAACGCGTTCAATTGTAAGGTGCCATTCTCTAAATTCTTGAATTCAATAAGAATTCTGTTTGGCTTCAGATTGAAGTCCATAGATGCTGGGTACATCACATAGTATGTCGTTTCATTAACACCGTCGTTTAAAGGGAGATTAGCGAATTCAAAGTTGCCTTCGTCATCTTGAAACATGGTCGTAGATGTGTAAGGATATTCTGTCGAAAAATTGCCGATCTGATAAAGTTTGAAACTTGTTCTAGTTGAAACAAAGCCGGTGATGTTACTTGCTGCTAAGTCTAAGCGACCCTTAATGGTCCCTCTCCTGGCCGTAGCACTGACGACATAAATAAATGCACTGAGCAAAAGAACAATCTGTGAAAACATCGTCACACTGCTCTTTCACTTGTTGATCAAATTTACTTTGATGATATTTAATGGCTTGACAAATTCGTTCATCTTAATTTCATACATAATTTCATCCTGAAATCCTCGATCATTTTCGAGACTGTTTTTCGAGCTTGATTTTATATGTGGTGTAAACACATCATTTTACATCCTTGCACCACACTGAAAAGAATATGGAAAAAATTTCAAACTTTTTAATGGGTGATAGACTTGAAAAACAAAACGGAATAAAAGATATAGTCGCAAGAACTTGCCTTCTACGAGTATAAAAGAGGTACTATTCCTTCTGTATGCATCTTCATCGCAAGAGAGAAAAAGACTGAAATCAACAACTCCCAATAACAATTAAGAATGGCTAACGGTACGTGAAAGGGGTGATATCCTGTTTAAAACCATTTAGTTATTCTTTTTTTCAGATGGAGACTGTGATCGGGTAGCGCATGATGTTATTATTGGAATTTTATTTTTTTTGCAACTTTGAAGCACTCCTAACTATATTGCAATAGTGTTATGAGATGCTACTTATGTTTGTAAGGCCATGAAATTCTGTAATACGGAGTTAAAATTTCTGCAAAAAAGCACTTCAATGCTATTGTGTTATAGAGGCTCTGCGCTCACCCTTAATACTGTATCATCTGTAACAAAGAATGTTTATCTTAAAAGGATTGTAACTAAATGGTTGTTAGATAGTGACTCATTCGTTTATTTTTTAATAATCGAAAAAGCAGAAGTTCTGTTTACTAACAACTATACCTCTTATCATGTATAGACCTTGTTCAAGCTCGCGATAACTCTCAAGTCTTTGGTGTTGCCAGAATCTACGCCTCCTTTAACGATACCTTTGTACATGTTACCGATTTATCTGGTAAGGAAACTATCGCCAGAGTTACTGGTGGTATGAAAGTCAAGGCCGACAGAGACGAATCCTCTCCATACGCTGCTATGTTGGCTGCCCAAGATGTTGCCGCTAAGTGTAAGGAAGTCGGTATCACTGCCGTTCACGTTAAGATCAGAGCTACTGGTGGTACCAGAACCAAGACCCCAGGACCAGGTGGTCAAGCCGCTTTGAGAGCTTTGGCCAGATCTGGTTTGAGAATTGGCCGTATCGAAGACGTTACTCCAGTCCCATCAGACTCCACCAGAAAGAAGGGTGGTAGAAGAGGTAGAAGATTATGATTTCTTTTTTTTTTACTCTATTAACGCATGGAAATACGGCTTTACCTTCTCACATAAATATAGTTTGTTTAATTAATAAAGCCAATATAAACATTTGCATATTCGACTTCGTGCATGCAGAAATGCGGCAGATAAATTCATTTATGTCTAATCTTTTGAACAGTTTTAAAGTACAAATATATTAGTATTTAACAGGAAAACTAAAAAAAATGTATAATAAGAAATGAGTAAAGTTATGAGGCTATCTTGTGTTTATTATAGTATATAAAGCTACCGAAAAGGTTGTTGTAACAAATAGCTTAGTAAACGAAACCCAAAATCTTACCAGAAACGTGCTTTCTTCTGGCTTCTTCATGGTCCATGATACCAGCAGAGGTGGTCAAGATGACGTAACCGAATTGTCTGGCTGGCAACAAGTTGGCAGTCCATTTTTCAATGTCACCAATCTTAACGTTAAATCTTGGGGAAATAACACCACACTTGTTCAATCTACCGTTCAATTGAACAACAATCTTACCAGATCTGTGGTCATCGATGTATTCAAATTCACCAATGTAACCGTGCTTTTGCATAACTTGCAAAAACTTGATAATGACCTTGGAGGATGGTCTGATTAAAACTTGACGCTTACCGGTCTTTTCAGCGTTGTTAATGGCATTCAAAGCATCAGCTAAAACGGAAGATCTGGTCATCTTGGATATGTATGTTGGTCTTGTTTTATAAAAATTATTACAACTGAAAGGCCATTAAAAAACGTTTCAATTTAAGAATTGAATAGTCGATTAAGATTATTTAGATTGAAATTGACTAACTGCAAACCCATATTCAAGAATTATTTCACATCTTCCAGCGAGTAAACATGCCGCTGGTAATCGCGCGTCCTCAATATTTGAGTTTTTCAAATAGTGAGGTGTGGATGTATAGAGAAATTACACACTTTTACGTATGGGATGTATGGGCGCACAGTACCAATTTAACTTTTTTTTTTTTTCATTTTTTAGCTTGATTTTCAAAAAACTTATGGGCGTTTTAGGCTCCGGCTCAAACTACCACCACCATGCGGCAGGCCGAGGCAAACAGTACGCCTTAGCGGGGACGCCGAAGCGACTCCTTCTGTTCCAAGCTCAATGGTCCTTGCGTTTACGCTCGCGCGTGGGCTAACTAACGCAATTCGGCTTTTGGGCTGTCGAGAACCGAGAATTATTCTTCGCCTTGATAGATACTTTAAAACTTCTACTTAATATACTTTCTACAATTTTTGGTACATTCATATTATACTGAAAATTCGAAAAAGACAAGCAAATAAACACAGATAGATCAACATGGCTGTATGTTAGAAAGATATTATAATTCCCAGTTAGATGCTGAACTGATCAATAGCAAATTATAAACCACATCCATCTAAATGACCTTACCACCTACAATTTGGATTTGAAATAGAAGCAATGTGTAAAATATAGGGGAAGGATTAGGAGTGTTAACCATACTAAAATTTTTCTTATCCGAAACAGAAATCTAAAGTCGCCACTACGCAGATTAAAATATGCTCATAAACTGCTTATTCTGAGAACTTTTGGTGGTCCAGCGTGGTTTATGTCAGGTGGTATTGCCTTGGATCCGTGAATGCATCACATTGATGAGTTTGAACATTGTTACTAACATTTTTTACAATTGTACACTTCGTATGTGCACGATATGTTTCCCTTTTAATTAGGCTCAAAAGTCTTTCAGAATCAAGCAAAAAATGGCTAAGGCTAAGAAGCAAAACAGACCATTGCCACAATGGATCAGATTGAGAACCAACAACACTATCCGTTACAACGCTAAGAGAAGAAACTGGAGAAGAACCAAGATGAACATCTAAGCGAAGAACATATTTATGCTTCAAACTTTTTGTCATTTGTCTTCCATCCTTCCCTTATTCTCAATATATATGTAATACGTCGTATTTGATATATATATATATATATATAATATAATTTAACGGTTGTTATCTGCTACATCTGTAAAATAAAAATAAAAATGCTTGAAGCGGCTGTACTTAAAATAAACTCATCTAAGGTCCTACATGGTATTACTACCGGACTGCAATTACACTCTTTTTCGTTATTGGATTATTTATACAATGCGGGCCGTAAGCACGTGTGGGAAAAAAATATGTAAATAAAACAAGGTTTTTTGTTCCATTTATCATATAAAAAATTTTGGCTTAGGTCCAAAGTCGTCTTCTTGGATAATAGCACCTGCATTGCGTGTCATTTCTACATACAGGCATTCCTCAGTTTGTAAGATTTGATTTGCCGTGGGCCTTCTCTCATAATTGGGCTCTATCATCCATCGTACTATTCTCTCAAGTGATTCACCATCAATAAGAAATTTCGGTACCCATGCGGGAATTTTAGAACTTTTATGCAAAATAAGACGATTCTTGGTAGCGGCAGTATTGACATTATTATTATCGTTGCCATTATTCATATTAGGGTTGTTGATATTACTATTGTTATGAACAGTGGAGGTGCCAGCGTTGGTACTATTACCACTGATATTGTCTCTTTCAAAATCAAATAAATCATTTGTATCTACTTTCGTAGTGTCTGAAAATAATGATTCAGAATGAATATCTGTGGAACTTAATCTTCCTGCATCCGATAAATCACCCGATCTCAACTTATGCCATGCGTTGCCATTGTCAGGTAACACAACGTTCGCTGCAATTTCAACAATCATCAGGCCCAGGGAAAAGATATCTGCCTTGTAATCGTACGTACAATCAGAAATGATTTCTGGTGCAATATATTCTCTGTCACCTTCATTTTCAAAACTTTTATCCTCCAACGGTAAATGAGTAGCCATTCCAAAGTCACCTAGTTTTAGGTTACCTTCAAATGTGATCATGACGTTTGCGGGTTTCAAGTCCAGATGCACAATGTGACAAGAATCATGGATGAATCGTAAAGCTAGGCTTAATTCTACGATGATTTTCCAAATTCTCCAATCTTCCAACCTTTTTTTCTTTGCGATAACTTGCTCTTGTAAAAATCCATCCAAATTACCATTTTCGCACAATTCTGTCATAATATAGTATGAATTTTGAAACTTCCAGGAACTGATGTAATCAATGATGTATTCCTTCCCTTCTTGATCCATTGTAATTTGGTTTGTTACCTCGTTTAGTATTTTAATTTCCAGTAATATGCGTTTCAAGGAATTATATTTGTTTGGTTTAATGGCTTTGATTGCATACTTTTTGTTTGTTTGGGCAAACGTAACCTGGTAGACCGTGGAAAACTGGCCTTTACCAATGGAATGCACATTCGTAAATTTTTCGAAAAGATGGGAATCTGGATTTGCTGATAACTTATTTGAAGAGATTAGACGCCTTTTGGAATTTAACGGCGAAGAATCGGTGGAAGATATGGAATGCGTCTCTGCACTTGTTGTGTTTGTCACGATGGCAGAGGAGAGTGACAATGGTCTGCTTTCTCTATGTGTTTGAGATGTTGCCCCAATAATAGATTTTCGTCTTGTTGGAGTGGAGATCTCTTCGTCAGTGTCATTGTCATAGCGTCCACGAAATTGATAAGGTTGAGGGTTCTTTCTAGTTGAATGGTGACTTGATATTATGATTGGAGGTGGGAAATTCTCGTCCGTGCCGTATAAGTCATCTTTGAATTGTTGTAAACTGTTTGTTAGCTCTCTATTTTTCAAAATAACCGAATTCCTTGCTCTTTTGATTTTTTTGAACTTGTTAGAATGCAATGTTTGTGGAGAGCTGTTGGTAACCAAGCTATTAGTGGGAGACAGGATGTTTGTCTGGTTATTGTGACGATCATGTGCATGATATTTTGCCTCGCTCAGTGGGGATGAGTCTATCGTTGGTACATGGATGGAAGGTAAAGCTTTCGAAGACGGAGAATCTGAAAATAAAAGGTCTTCTTGTAAATTATTGTCTTCAACAAAATTTAAAGGGGAAACACTTAGAGAAGACGATGCATTTTTCGAACTCGAAAGGTGGACATGCTTATGGTCTCTTCCCTCCACTAAGGGTGATTTTTTCACTGGTGTTTCTGGTATCCTCAATTTCGCAGGGTATAACGAAGTGTCCATAGACATTTTAGATACGAGGCCCGAAGACGTAAAGGCTGATTGGTTAGGTTTAGCGACGCTATATGAAGAGGATGAGGATGTATTTTCAGTGCGAGCATCATTTTTCGGAAACCATCGCTGGTTCCATTGTTTGAGAGAAATAGGACTGTTCGTTTTTTCCGCAGATCTTTTTGTAATAGGAGTAGTAACACTTTCATTTTCATGGAACGGAGACCACCTTTTGATACGAGAATCCACGCTTTCCTCATCCTTGCCTTCTTCTTCCTCTTCTTCCTCTTCTTCCTCTTCTTCAATTTTCCCAAGAAATTTGGAGTTAGCCTCTGACAAAGCTGTATTACTTAATGACAGGTTCAAGGTCCCCGTACTTCTTGTCAATTTGTTATTCGAATATGGATAAAATTTCAGTTTATTGGTCGGGGTGCTACCCCCTATAGCAAAATCATCACTCTCGTCTTCGCCGGCCTGTTTGCCAAACATCTTCTTCCCCATAAACTGGAGGTTCTCCGTGTCCAGCATTTCGAAGTCCTCTTCATCCTCGTCCAAAGAACTCATCTGTTCTCGTGTGCGCCTGTGTGTGTTTACTTTTCCCCAGCACTACGCAATCAAAAATAGTAAGACCTGTTCAGTAGTAATCCTTTTTTTATTGGACTAACTGCGCAAGATGATGTGCAGGATAGTTAACACACGCATACATACAAAAAAGAGCCTCTTGGACAACCTTTACTTAATACACAGGGGCACGCCAATGTTCAACTGTGTTGTTGATTTCTTATCCAGCATTCTTTTACTTCTCTGCATTTTTTTCGCGTCGCGTCGCAAATTGTGATGGTTAAAAGAAAAATGAAAAATATTTTTCGCGTCGTTATCACCCGGAGGAATAAAAAAAGAAACATACAAATCACGTGACCACAAGAATGTTAGAAAGGCTTGCCAGCACTAGAGACGTTAATAAATTGCGAATAGCCCCCTATCTCCCACATGTTGGCATCTGTGAGGTGGAACCTATTTAAAGGTGCCACATTTCTTTCCTTAGAGGACGATGGTTGCAAGATCAGCACAAATCCATAGTTTGATGCATGGAAAGCGAAGCACTTTAACAAAAGTAAGATAATAAACAACCTCCCGATTCTACTGATTTAAGTGCAACTAGCTCTTGGGCTTCTTTTGGTTGCCAAGTCGGAATAGACGACAGATGCATGTTTCGGTGCAGAGTTCAGAGAGATAAGTGCCTTCTTTTATCTTTTTCCCCGTTCTTGCGGATTTTTTTTTTTCACTTTCTCATCGGCGGGGAAAAAAAAGTGTAACAACTAAAGGATCAACACGGCTTTAAAGTGTTTTATATAAACGCAGATATGAAAAAAGCATGTTCACGGTTATTGGAATTTTTTATGTTACGACTGGTTCCTAGCACAACAAGAGGATATACTAATAGTTCAGGTTACAATGCTGATTAGGTTAAAGAAGAGAAAAATCCTGCAGGTCATCGTGAGCGCAGTGGTGCTAATTTTATTCTTTTGTTCTGTGCATAATGATGTGTCTTCTAGTTGGTTATACGGTAAAAAGCTTAGATTGCCGGTTCTAACAAGGTCGAACCTTAAAAACAATTTTTACACAACACTGGTACAAGCCATCGTGGAAAACAAGCCAACAGATTCGTCTCCGGACTTGAGTAAGTTGCATGGGGCGGAAGGGTGTAGCTTTGCAAATAACGTTGCTGCACATGACTCCGGACACGATAGTGACTTAAGTTACGAGAGCTTGAGTAAATGCTATAATTTGAATAAAACAGTACAAGAAAGCCTACGAGAAGTGCACAGTAAGTTTACAGACACCTTATCAGGGAAACTGAATTTTTCCATCCCACAAAGAGAGGCACTTTTCTCGGGTTCTGAAGGCATTGTCACCATTGGAGGTGGAAAGTATTCTGTGCTCGCGTATACGATGATCAAAAAGTTGAGGGACACGGGTACTACATTGCCTATTGAAGTCATCATTCCGCCTCAGGACGAAGGCGAGGATGATTTTTGTAAAAACTGGTTGCCGAAATTCAATGGTAAGTGCATTTATTTCTCAGATATCGTTCCTTCAAAGCCATTAAGCGATTTAAAACTCACACACTTCCAGTTGAAAGTCTTTGGGTTGATAATTTCCAGTTTCAAGCGTATTATCTTCTTGGACGCAGATAACTATGCGGTGAAAAACCTTGACCTTGCTTTTAACACTACATCCTTCAACGATACTGGCCTGATATTGTGGCCCGATTTTTGGAGACGTGTCACCCCTCCCGCCTTTTACAACATTATAGGATCTAGCATTGACATCGGCAAAAGAGTCCGTTTTGTTAGTGACGATATTTCCCCCGTGTCACGTTATGATCCATTTGTTAGTAACTCAAACGATTACACTCCAAAGGAGAGACAGGAGCATTTCCTGAAACATGTTCCCTTACATGATCTGGACGGCACGATGCCAGACTTGAGCTCTGAATCAGGCCAGATGGTGATTGATAAGATTCGCCATTTCAACACTCTATTACTGGCGCTATACTATAATGTTTATGGGCCTACCTGGTATTATAAGATGATTTCTCAAGGCACTGCCGGTGAAGGTGACAAAGACACTTTCGTCGCTGCTGCCCATGCCTTGAATATGCCATACTATCAAGTGAGGACTAAATTTGAATTTGATGGTTTCTTCTATCAAAAAGATGATTACAAGGGTCTCGCCTTGCTCCAGCATGATTTTGAACAAGATTACAAGCAATACCAAAAGGCGCAGCAGAAAGTTAAAGCCAACATTGAGGAATTTTCCAAACTGGATCCAGATTATACTTTGGACAATGGTTTCTTGAAAACTTTGATGGTTAATGATGACGGTTCTGATTTGGATATTATGTTCATTCATGCCAGTTTCTACAAGGCAGATCCATGGACTCTTTATCATGAAAACAGATTTATCGGTCCAAATGGCGAACAAGTACGGGGCTTCAGGAAGCCGCATCGCTATGGAATGGATTTTGAATTGTTTTTGTTCAATGATATGAGTAAGTCCTTCTGTACCACTCCGAAAAGCCAAGTTATTAAATTCAAGTATTTTACCGATAAAGTTAATACCCCAGAATGGGATGCAATGTGTGAGTATTTGACCAATCATGTTAATTATCTAGAGAGCACACACAAAGAAGCTATGGGGGAGAAAAACTAATGAAGTGATTAACTATAATAATTTAATAATAACTCGCCATCCGACCTTGTATAATATAATGTAGCATATACGTGCACGGATATATATACATCTTAGAAAAAAATGAAAAAATGAAACCAAGAAAAAACTAACTGATGGTGTTCGGACAACGTTTTAGAATGAGGGTATCTAACTTTCTTCTACCATTCTCTGTCCAAAAACCTAGAAAGTAAAGTCCAGCCAAACCAAGATGTGTTTTCCAACGACGAAGACGCTGCGCTTGGTGAGCGGTTTAATGTTTCTCCAGTGCTCTCATCTGTAAATCGTGACCGCGATGACGAATCTATATCTACGTCTGAAAACCTGTCGAATTCAAGAGGCATCGAGTAGTAATTGAAAATAAAGTCACGCTGGGGGAAAAAAGATGGTATATCGTCAAATATTCTTTCATGATGGTATGTCAATAATTGCCGGCGAGTTTTCTCGCGGTAGCATGTTCTTAGAATTGGATACAAGTCTCTTGATAGTTTCTGCACAGCAATTCTTTGGGCATTTGTAAGTTTCTTTAATTTCGCAGAGGTATAAAGTTCTCTTTCCTTAAAGGAATAAACGGGAAATCCATGATTGACACCGTCGCTTGATTGAGGGACATTTTGATGCAGCTCATTAAATAAATGGCTGCCCAAACACCACTCATCGATCCGGTCAGAGTTACTAGACGATCGAATGTTACGAAGAGCGGGCGCTGGCTGCTCTGAGGGCGGAGAATTTTTATTGCTGTCACTGGATATCGACAGTATAGCAATTTCGTCAGAAGGAACTTCGAAGGCACTACTTGCAGATTCCAGTGTCTCATCGCGACTAATGGCAGTATTTGTACATTCTGGAGATAGATCTGGGTTATTGATAACCCTCACATCATTGAATGACTTTAATCTATGGAAGTCTAGCTCAAATTCCTCTTCTGAGAGTTCCAGGACTTCAAATAGCGATTCTTCATCGTGAATGCCGTTATTAATTCTGGGTTGAATGCGAGCAGACCTTGACCCGCAATCAACCTGGTAATTGTTCACAGATGCCATTAATGAACTGTACTGACCACCAAATTTTAGTATTTTAAGCCCTGAATACAACCTTTGCTCCTTGTCGACATTCGTAAGTATATAGAAATCTATCCCTTCAAAAGATTTGTATTATTCGGGATTACGCTACAGCCGCACGTAGATCGTACGTGTATAACGATGTTTATCTTGGTGAAAGTATCTTAACGCGAATGCTCTAGTGATGGCACAATAGAATAGTGTCTTAGCACCACAGAGCGTGATCTTTTAAAGCTCTATATTAGCAACTACGATAGGTGTTTATTTAGTTTCTTTCTTGATCTTCCTGTTTCCAGTGTTACGACCTTGTCAGGTCAAAAATTTTACCCGGATCTCTAGTAATGAGTAACTTAAGAATATCCCATCTGATTATTGGTAGTTTTACTGAACCAAATTAGAGCTAAATAAATATATACAGCCGATAGTGCACTGGAACCTTATCCTAATATCTCAATGAAACTACCGGTAGCACAGTACAGTGCACCAGATGGTGTGGAAAAAAGTTTTGCACCAATACGCGATGACCCTCGATACATGACCACAGAGGGAAGGACAACTGGGCCCAGTGACCATGTGCTAAACGCTGGCCAAATCGATAGAGACAAACCTTCAGAACCGGAACGCACAAAAGATGGCTCACAACTGACATACTTAGGCCAGCTGCGCACGCAGCTGACGGGGCTACAGGACGATATTAACGAGTTTTTGACAGGAAGAATGGAATTGGCAAAAAATAAGAAGAAAGCCGGCGCAGACGAGAAGCGGATCCAGGAAGAGATTAATCAGCTATTAGATGGTGGTGATGGTGACGAAGATGCTGTTTAGGCAACGATATGTAGCGCTAGAGAGTGTATATACAAACAGAAAAGAGTCTAATGATAAATGACAAATATTTTCGTTACAAGTGATAATTGTTGAACTAGGAAGAGTTGATATAAAAAAAAATAAACACACGATGGGATACAGTTAAGAAGGATTGATCGACTCCTAAATGATGCGAAGAAAGCCAATTTTCAACTTGGAATCATCCTGCCGGTTTGTTGTTGGTGTTAGCTGTGTTAGGACTCGTTAAAATGGCAATCAAACCAAGAACGAAGGGCAAAACGTACTCCTCAAGATCGGTGGGTTCGCAGTGGTTCAACAGGCTTGGTTTCAAGCAGAACAAGTACGGAACTTGTAAATTTTTGTCGATCATAACGGCCTTTGTTTTTATCCTCTATTTCTTCTCCAATCGCTTCTATCCAATTTCTCGTTCCGCCGGTGCATCATATTCTCCATCCCATGGGCTGTATATTAACGAAATTCCTGCCTCCAGTCGGTTGATTTATCCACATGTAGAACATGTGCCTGTGTTAAAACAAATGACCGTTAGGGGCCTGTATATTACGAGGCTAGAAGTGGATGGCAGTAAAAGATTAATTTTGAAACCAGAAGAGAATGCTTTGACAGATGAAGAAAAAAAGAAGACTACTGATCAAATTCTATTAGTGAAGCACTCGTTCTTAGACCATGGTAAATTAGTGTATCGGAAGAGCAATGATGCACCTGAAGTGGTCGTAGTAACCCTGATAGATTTTGAAAACTACGAATTAGAAACAATTATTCAAATTGTTCAAAATAGGGTTGATTACGCTCAAAAGCACCAATATGGTGTATACATCCGTTGGATACAGGAGTTTTTGCCTGTTCTTGAAAATCAGAATTTGGCTGAAAGCTACGAATTCATTAAGCCATTGGTGATAAGAGCCGCCATGCATGCTTTCCCAACTGCCAAGTATATTCATTTTGTTGATCAAGATGCTTTATTGATGAATCTCGATCTTTCTTTACAAAAATACCTGTTAGATCCAAAGATTATGGATTTGGCTCTATTAAAGAACGTCCCTGTTGTGGCGAATTCGAACATCAAGACGTACAATCATTTTGAATATAGTTCGGCAAAGATTATCATTCCACATGATGCGGATGGTAATATTGATGCGTCCTCATTTGTTATTGCCAATGACTTTTATGGTAAAGCTCTGATAGACTACTTGAATGATCCGTTACTGAGAAATTTCCCATGGGATAATACCGGTGATAAGTTGAGTGCTGCTATCGGTCATATTTTACAGTGGCATCCTACATTACTGGGTAAGACGGCAATCGTCATACCAAAAGTTTTGGCAAGTCAGTACGATGCATCCTTGGGTCAAGAAGGTGAGTCTGGAAACGGTGCTTCTAATGGCGATGTTTACCATTATAATGAAGGGGACTTGGCTGCCTCCTTTAAGGGATGTAGATCAAGAGGTACGTGTGCTAGTGAAATAGGTCACATGTACCAGAAAATCAAGAAATCTTAGATGTGTGTAATCTTGCAATTTAGTTTCAAACAAGATCCTTGTATTTATATAAACAAAGATATAATTTTTAAAAAAAAATTAGAAAAAGCAAATATAATTCAGGTCCCACTTGGAATAGTGGCACTGTATTGATGCATTTTCCTTATTCTTAGTGACGCGTTTTCGCGCGTCAGTTTCAAGTTTTTCTTGGCTTTTTTTTTCATTTTCGTAAAGGGTCTTAAAAGGATTAAAAAATGCAGTATTGAAATAAAGAACAATTACGAACGGTCAAGCTGCCATTTTGGTTATTATACCCTTCCAGGACAGTACGCGCAAACAATTATGGAGATATTCAAGGAAGAAGAAGAAGAAGCTTTTTCGGCGATAGAAGGTATAATATATGCCTGTGAGGTGTATGACCCTGTACCCCGTCATTTACATAAAAGCAAAACAAAGATCATCAATGCCGCTAAATTAATTATAGAAACGCATCTTTCATACTATACAATACTCAATAACATTTCAGATATACAAGCCTATCTTTCTACTTGGCTTAGGGATCTTGGAACGACAGGTTCATACCAAACAATTCTTTCAGAAAGTATTTCTCTCATGTTTGACCGCACTGTATCTATCTTCAGGAAATGTACGATAGAGGGAGGTTTTCCACATTTGATCGCACGGCTTTATCTCAGATTGAAAAGCTACCAGAAGCTCTTAAACGATGCAGGATTAAAGATTTTTTTTTCAAGCTACGATTATGCTTTCGGGGCTGCATACAACCTTGTAAATTGCTCTGAATACAGGTATGACGAAGTTCATTACATATCGAACGGCACTTACTCATTAGTTGCATCGATGAAGATAGATCCTGCTGAAGTCATTAAAAGGGAACATTTTAGGCTTACAATTCCGAAATTCAACATATCTAATATATTAATTGAAATTTTTCATTTGCTCGATGGATTAGCATTTTTTAAGGTGAACCCTGATAGTTTATCTATATCTACTGCTTCAGCAGAAACAATCTTTCACAGTATCTCCGAAGGTAATCATCAGGTCCTAGAATTGGGGAGAAGTTTAATGTTTCCATTGTTGAAGACTGGAGATTTTGAAATCTGTCGTATTGACGACGCGGGAGCTGTCATAACATTTACAGAAGCGAAGGATGTAAAACTAGAAATAATCAGTCTGGATGAAGTTTCCTGGGTAATGCAGTGGAAATCTTGTCTTCAAAATTATGAGAGAAAGGCAGCAAATGACAGTTCATTTATCAAAACACACCTACAATTTAAGAAGGCCAACAATTTCAATGAAGATAATAATGGGCTAGGACTAATTGTAGACAGAAATATTCCAACAGATGATTTTATGCTAGCTTCTACAAACCGTCAAAGTCCCCCGCCTTCAAATACTGGTTGTTCATTACACAGGTCTAAACCCTTGCATATCCCTTTATCATCTGTTATTCGTGAAGACTTTTATGATAGCTCTCTAAATGAGCGTATATCTAAAGACGGAGATAGCAGTTGTGAATCCTTCAGTGGTGCCGAAAGTATCTTATCAGACTACGATTTTCATGATAATGAATTTTTTAACAACCAGTCACCTCATTATTTTTCAGAACACATAGACAATAACTCGAGAGAGGTGGTAATAACAGATGAAAATACGATAATATCTTTGGAAAATACCCAAGTAAGTCGGTGGTCAAATTACTCATGGCAAAAAATTTCACCGCATCAATTACAGGTCTCTATTATCCAACTGCGCATGGGAAACTTCATTGTGGCTTATAATTCTGATCATAACCTTCATCAGTTCAAAATTCGTTTGTGTGACGATATAAAATGTATACAATCCACAGAGCAAGACATACAAATACGTGTCCCGCTCGGAGCAATAATGTGCAGCGTCACTGGTATCTTGAATATTAGGACGAAGGACGCTGACAAGTTGCTTCGGGTATTAAGCTTTTATACCACTGACCACACGGAAGCTGTATCGCACTCAAACAATCAAGATGCTACTGCAAGTCCACTTTCGTCAGTTTCATCAGCAATGGATCTCAAGCATTCATTACAGAAATGTTCCTCTACAATAATGCCCCAAGAGTTGACGCAGGACGTCATCGGTTCAAAATCAGACCTAATCAGTAATATTCGTCAAAAAATATAATCATGTTTATTTACAGAAATGTTCGAATATATGCTTGTATATATATCATAGAAAAGTAGTAATAGAACAACAATTGAATCAACCATATTATTGCTTAAAAGCAGCAATCGCAGCAGTATGAATTTTTCTTCTGATGTCTCTTTTGTCAACGTCATGAGTATCTTCAACCTCTCCCCACTTTTCAACTTGGAAGATTGTTTCTAAGGTGGCGGCACGTACAATATTATCCATATCAGTTTTCAAGGCGGGAATTAAGTTCGCAGTATCTTTTTTATTTTCTAATAATAGCACGCCGCAAATGAAGGACTTTGTGGTTAATACAGTTTTTTCAAGAATTGCAAGATCCCATGGTGATAAGCTGCTCATATATTTTTTTGCTGCACTCTTAACGATATCCGACTGCTGATTACCTCGTAACCCATGGATGTCGGCATCTAAAATTTGTAGTCGAATATTAGACTCGGATGAAAAGTTGCGTAAAAACTCTTCCATTCCTTTGATGATGGGTATATATAACTCATTTTGCGCATTGCGTAACCTTCCTTCAAACTCATTCATAGGGGAAAAGACCAATAAAGTATCGGTATCTAAATATCTTAACAACTGATTTTTTATAACATCACTGTTGCCTCCAATCTTTGCAACTAATTGAGGGTCACAGCCAGGCTCATTTGTCATTTGTAAATCTATGCATCTTGCCACTAATGAAGTTAGTGGCAAAGAGTGAGTTTTGATGGAAAGACTGGATAGGGACGACCACTCCAGTTTTAATAGGTATGCTAAGAGAGACTTTGCATTATCAACTATAATTCCATTTCCTAGAGGAGTTTTTATAGTCCTGCCATCTAATTGTAGAGCAATCTTTCCTTTCTCAACATCCCTATTTAGTGACACCTTTTCCCAAAACTTCTGTGAAGTTTTGCTCAATCTATTTGTTTCCGTAGGAGTGTTATTCTCAATCGTGTTGTCTGTCCCCAATGGCTGGGCATTTAATGAGTAGAATCGGGGCAATTTCAATCTTATGGAATTCACAATGAAGCATCCCTTCCTTAATGATGGCAGCATTCCGTATTCTCTTTTGTAGAGTTTTGTTTGCCTTCAAGTGTTTTGTTCTTATTTAGCCTTTTCCTTTACCTTAATTTTTTTCTTTTCTCTGAAGAAAATGAATGAGTTTAAAGATATAGCAATTAAAAAGTAACAGTGAAGAAATTTCTCAGACGAGCAGATGGGAATTAAAGAACTATCTACAGAGCTCTTTACTAAATTGAATCAATAATACATACTTACAAACATGTCACAGATAGCACAAGAAATGACAGTGAGCTTAAGAAACGCCAGGACGCAATTGGATATGGTCAATCAGCAGCTAGCATATTTGGACAGACAAGAAAAGCTTGCTGAATTGACAAAGAAAGAACTAGAGTCTTATCCAACGGACAAAGTATGGAGATCTTGCGGTAAATCGTTTATCTTACAGGATAAATCCAAATACGTTAATGATTTATCACATGACGAAACTGTTCTTCTGGATCAAAGAAAAACATTAAAGATAAAAAAGAACTATTTAGAAACTACTGTTGAAAAAACAATAGATAATCTAAAGGCATTGATGAAGAATTAAAAGAAAGCGGCAATAGCCTTTCCTTTCTTAGCTGGAAAACTTACTACGGGAACAAGTTTTTTTTATTAGTATAATGTAGATATAAAAACTTAGAGTTTATATAAATATAATAAAAGGTTAGCACTGCTGTTGCAAAAATATCGAATTGTAAGCGAGTAAACTTATTTAAACGGCGCTATAACCGCCTCTTTGGGCAGTACTTCTGCCTAAGATTCTCGAAACCACTTCCCTGCAGAATTCAGGTAAGGAAGTGAGAAATTGAGTAGAACGTTGAATGAACTCAGCACGGAAATCTTGAAAAGAGCCTCCTCTGGTATTCAAAAATGATACAACCATCAGGTATATCAATGTAAACAGTAGAGCGTATAGGAATAACCAAGTGAACCACGAAGTCCCGCCTGCCTTCTTAGCTGGCTTTTTCCCCTCGTTGTCACCATCCTTACCATTATCGCCGTCGCCATTTTTTTTGTCATCATCTTTGCTCTTCAAACAGCCAGATGGCCCTTTTAGGGTCAATTGGATACTTTTGTCGGCCCATGTGTGACTAGTCAGCTCGTCTTGTTTCATATTGTCATTACACTGAAATTCTAGTTTTGCGTCAAAAGAATTGGCGCCCCACGTAGCGCCTTTTAGTGTCAATGTAAGCGCACTCTCAGTTTCCTCGACATTGAAGCCAATGTTTTTGTCAAAATCTATAATTTGAGTGGTGATAGCATCCTTACCAGGCAAGATGACATCTGTTAAACCACATAGCATGTCATTTTTTTTACAATCTTCAGGAGGTTCTACGGTATGCTCTTCGCAAACGTTTATCCACCACTTTTCAATAGTTGTGCTTGGCGGAGTATCCCTTTCCGTAGAAGTTAGTGAGCTAAATTTTCCCACCTGATACTTTTTCAATACATCATGCTTCTCGCACGACAAGGCCTGTACCACTGTAATTATACTGATGAAGCCACATATCCAAGTCTTCGATACCATCGTGAAAGCTTTCCTTACCTTTATCTATCGCATCGATTGAAGATCTCAGATATAAATCTACAGCAGACTAATATGCCACTAACCTCTTGAAAACCCGTCCCTTACGAAAAAGAAGGAAGACGGAAAAAGGACGGCATCCTTTTAAATTTGCACCTGAACATTCTCACCCATACATGGCCTTGATTTTTTTTTTAACTGAAACTTTTTTGGCCGTTTTTGAGGATATGATATTTCTATGTCGGAGAACAAAAGTAGGCGTGCGAAGTGAAGCTCTTTCGCTCTTTCTGTGATGATCTCCTTCCAGCTAGGCTCGCTTCGACCCTGAGGTCTGCCCCAAGCTCCTTCCTATTCCAAACGGAATACCCAATGTCCAGCCCGTGACAATGCAGCAGGGTGGCTAATTTTTCATCCAGAGTTTGCAGAATGTTGGTTCTCACAAACTCAGAGAGAATTGGCGGATGATGGGTAACTGTGAGAGGAAGTGTCTGGATTTGATCGTATTTGTTAAATTCATCAACACCTTTTATGCAGAGGTGTAGTAGTGTAGGTAGCCCTTAGTAATTGGTGTTTATTATTGTCTATAGAGAAATTTCTTTTTAGTGTAGCTTGTACTCTTTCCCTGCATTATTTTTGTTTTATTGACTTTTGTCTTGGTGAATCAAAAAATTAACGAAACGAACAAATTTAAAATGGCAAGATACGGTGCTACTTCAACCAACCCAGCTAAATCTGCGTCAGCTCGTGGTTCTTATTTGCGTGTTTCTTTCAAGAACACCAGGGAAACTGCTCAAGCCATTAATGGTTGGGAATTGACTAAGGCTCAAAAATACTTGGACCAAGTTTTGGACCACCAAAGAGCCATCCCATTCAGAAGATTTAACTCCTCTATTGGTAGAACTGCCCAAGGTAAGGAATTTGGTGTCACCAAGGCTAGATGGCCAGCTAAATCTGTTAAGTTCGTTCAAGGTTTGTTGCAAAACGCCGCTGCCAATGCTGAAGTATGTTTAAAATGAAAATATGAAAAATAAGATTGAAAAATAATAATGATGTGTTGACGGGAGATGATAAAGTATTAGAATATGTTCATATGTGTTGCATCCTATTTTCTGCATGAATGCACGATTTGAAAGAGCTAAAATTAACAGTTTTCCAAATGAAAGAGAAAAGGAATAAAGAAGAAATGGGACATGCAAAAAGGAACTATGGATACCTATTAAGCGTATAGCATAGTGTTTTCTAATCTTATTTTTTCTTACACTACGACTTTACAATTTTTACTAACAATGAATTACTATTAATTTTCTTTTTAAAACAGGCTAAGGGTCTAGATGCTACCAAGTTGTACGTTTCTCACATCCAAGTTAACCAAGCACCAAAGCAAAGAAGAAGAACTTACAGAGCCCACGGTAGAATCAACAAGTACGAATCTTCTCCATCTCACATTGAATTGGTTGTTACCGAAAAGGAAGAAGCTGTCGCCAAGGCTGCTGAAAAGAAGGTTGTCAGATTGACTTCTAGACAAAGAGGTAGAATTGCTGCCCAAAAACGTATCTCTGCTTAAATGCTTTTTTAATTTTAAAATCTTTTAAAGTGAATATTTGATTTATATACTACTATATACTAATTTGTTTAGACCAATACACAGAATCAAAATCAAACTAAGAACAACACAGAAAACAAGAAAAATAACTTTTGATAAAGGCTCTTTTTAATAAAAAAAATTGAAAAAATAGAAAATAACACAATTATAGATATATATCTACATGTACATAACATGTCTAGTCGAATCTAGAGAAATGGGATAAAAATCAGAGAGAAGCCAAGTCAAGTGACGCACCATTAAAGAAATGAACCTAGAAGAAAGAAAATAAGCAAAAATATAGAGCGAAACAAAATAGAAAGTGTTACTAATGAAGAATAATTACAACAAAAACAAAAATGATCTCCATGTGTCATTGTTATGCCGACCAATACCTGTAAAATTGAGGTGCTTCAATAGAAATGGGTTTGACATCATTCTCGTTAGATATACTTTGGCCATTATGGTTTTCACCTGTTTCAATATTAGGTTTGTTAAATGGATTCTTTCCAATACTTAAAGTTTCAGGTTTTGATAGCATACTTTTGAAATGGTCTATCTGCGACCTGATTTCCTCCTTCTCCGCCACTGAACTATTATTGATATTGCTGTCGGATATTAAATTCAAGCATTTGCTTAAAACGTTTACAATCTTGCTGGAGTTTTGGTTGAAGTTCAATCTCTGAATTAGTAAGTTTTCCTGTTGTCTTTCTAGGGTTTTCCTTTCTAGCTCCATAAATTTTTCTAGTTTCTTTAAATGATTTAATTTAGCGTCCAATTTTTCCATTTGAAGTCTTATTAGCTCGTTAGTCAAAAAATTCATTTGCCTTTCCTCGTTAGTAGCGAAAATATGACTCCTATAACCCAATGATGATATGGCAATTTCTGAACCTTCTTTAATATGTTCAATTGGCTTTTGGTCAGAGATTTCCTCTTTTTGTGATTTTATTGATTCTACGGACTGAATGGCTCTCTGGGTCATCGACTGTACAGTCTTCGGATTGACCAAACCCACCAAGAATGCTATTGTTGATAAAACGGGGTTTTCGCTCTTCGAAAATGGCAAGTGAGGAGCATATTTCAAAGGTCCTAACCCGTTGTCATTATCACCCTTGCCATTGCCGTCACCGTATAAAAATTTATCTTCAATGGGCAATTGAAGGAAACGTAAGATACACTGTTCAGGCGACTTATTGCCAACGTTTTTGGCCACTTTGTACCAGTCAGCGCCGAATTCTTGTATTCCCTTTAATAGCTTCTGCAAATCTTCTTTTGACCAATTTTCATCAATTTGTTCTAGAATTTTGACTTTTTTCAGAGGATGTGAAGTTTCACCTTCTTCCAATAGATTGGCATCACCAGTCATGCTTGTTGACGTACTTACTTCATTGTTCATTTTACCACCATTATCATTTTTGTCACCATTTTCATCATCAGTGGTACTGGGTGGGTGAGTTATTTCATCATATTTTCTTTTGCTTTCTTTCAAATATTTATATAAAGTACTCTCCGAATCACTAGTGTTCATCATTTTTTTAAGCTTTGCCATATCCGGCAGTTGTACAGATGGTTTGTAACTTTCGAATGGGAATAGTCCTCTGGGGGCATCATGCCTTGTGGAATATTGAGACGTTAGTGGGGGTTCGATGTTCTTAGGTAATAGTTTGGAGTCAACCTGATAGTTTATTAGCCCCCATTTTGTTAAGAATTTATGCAATCTGAATAATGCAGCAGCATCACCAGAGACGTTTCTCCTCGCCGTAGTGACACTGAAATATTCGTTGGGGTTCAGCCTGTAAGAATTTACCATGAAGTTTCTGTATCTCATGTAAACTTCAGGTGTCTTTGATGGAATCCTATTGGTAAAAAATTCAGGTAACGATTGAACTTCAATGGAATGAATTTTTTCTAAATTGAACCATTTAGAATAACTTGGAATAACAATTTCATGTGCTTGCGGTATCTCAAAAGTTTCGGGTTCTACTCTGGTGATAGTGGTTTTCTTTGGATTGGCACTTTTGGAGTGATCGTTCATGATTTCACGTTCCTGTTCGTTTCTCTCTTCGCCACTATCTACTTTCTTATCTACACTTTCCGTCTTTTCTATGGTATCCTCCTGTTCAGCTTTATGCGCATCTGGAATTTCAGATGGAATATTAGCAACCGACGAAGTGTTGCCTAGTTGTTTAGACTCACTCTTTGTGTCTCCAAAAATGGAATTATCAGGACTAATCATCGGTTGATCTTCATCCTCATCATCTTCTTCCACTTCATCCATTTCCTTTGTGTTCTCATCTGGCTGACTTTCTTCTTTGACACCTTCAATAACAGTGTTATTCTCTGGTTCTTCCTCTTTTTGTATTTTGACGTCCTCCATGTTTTTAACGTCACCATTTGAATCCTGTATTGTGCTGTCTTCCTTAATAACAGGCTTATTGTTTTCACTGTCTACCGGGTTCGTAGGTATACTAGGAGTGTTTGCCTCATTGTTCGAAACAGAACTCTCGGTTTCGCCAAAGAGATTATCACTATCCTCATTATCTTGGCCAAAGACGTTCTGGGCCCTGCTTTCTTCTGTAGAAGGTGTTTCCTGGGAATCTAGCTTATTCGCTTGCATAGTCGGCTGCTGCTTTGCCGTTACCGTTATCGCCTCGCTTTCTGCATCGCGTGTGTTCGGAATAGTTGCTTCATCCTTCAGAGACTCATCTTGTTGCTGCGATTCTTCACCAGCAGTATCTGTATTGGCAACCCCTGCCACAGCTGCATTAGCGTTGCTATCACTATTGTTGTCATTGCCATGTTGGTCCACGTCCACGGAAGCGTTTACTGTGGACCCCTCACCCAGTGTATTCTCCATGCTTGCAAACCGTATCACAATTGGTCTCTGAACGCGCCTCGATGTACCAATATATCGCGCCTTGCATGGCCTTTACACATTCCTCTTGCGTATCTGATATAGTTTGTTTTCGTCTTTTCGCCAATGGCCTAAACGCCAAACGTCCGGCCTCGTTATTCGTGATGCCTACTTAATGGCTCTTAAATCGAATTTAAACTAGCTCAAAAGTAATCAATTCATACTAAAATAACATCATTGGCCATCCTAAATTGTTGGATGCCATCTAAACTGCGTATTGACCATTATTCCATCGTAACCACGGCGGTTCAATATAATGTCACTTTTGACGATTAGGTGTTTTATTTACATTTCTTTTTTTTTTTCTCGAAAAAGATCTTCAAGGATAATACAGGAATAGAACAGGAGTCTCAAAGCATTCTTGAAGCCAGATTTGCTCCAGTTTGATAGTTCCAAGAAGCGCTAAAAGTGGCAGTTCACACTTTGTTTTGATTACTAGGAATCTACTCTTTCGCTTTTTACTTCCTTCTCAGAGAATCAGCAACTGTGACATATTATAGGTAATGCGTTTACAAAGAAATTCCATCATATGTGCTTTGGTGTTTTTAGTCTCATTTGTGCTGGGAGATGTGAATATTGTTTCCCCCAGCTCCAAGGCAACATTCAGTCCAAGTGGCGGTACTGTCTCTGTTCCCGTTGAATGGATGGATAATGGGGCATATCCCTCGTTAAGCAAGATTTCAACTTTCACGTTCAGTCTTTGTACTGGTCCTAATAACAACATTGACTGTGTGGCCGTACTTGCCAGTAAAATTACTCCAAGTGAGCTAACACAAGATGATAAAGTTTACTCTTACACAGCTGAGTTTGCTTCGACCTTAACTGGGAACGGTCAATATTACATTCAAGTTTTTGCCCAGGTGGACGGTCAAGGTTACACTATCCATTATACACCAAGATTCCAGTTGACTTCCATGGGCGGTGTTACGGCTTATACATATAGTGCCACAACTGAACCTACTCCCCAGACTTCTATCCAAACAACCACTACAAACAACGCCCAAGCCACTACTATTGACAGTCGTTCATTTACTGTTCCGTACACCAAGCAGACTGGTACGTCGCGTTTCGCTCCAATGCAAATGCAGCCAAATACTAAAGTGACCGCTACCACATGGACAAGGAAATTTGCCACTAGTGCTGTGACATATTACTCTACCTTTGGGTCATTGCCAGAGCAAGCAACTACGATAACTCCTGGCTGGTCTTATACGATATCATCGGGGGTAAACTACGCTACTCCTGCATCTATGCCTTCAGATAATGGTGGTTGGTACAAACCATCCAAGAGATTGTCTTTGTCTGCAAGGAAAATCAACATGAGAAAAGTATGAAAAATAGACGGCTTCTACTATCATCATTACAGTAAGGGTTGAAGTCAGGAAAGGTTAAAAATAAAATAAATATCAAAAAGTTTTTAGCGGAAGGCGTTAAGGCAGCAAGTACACATTCATTTATCTATCTATACATCTATAAACACAACTACAATTTTTTTAGAAATGGAATTTATTATATGAAGGGAAGACATATAGAGGCAACAGTACATAAAGGTAAGAATAAAAGCGATTTTAGCTAGTATATTTCTGGGTATTTCTTACATAGTCTTTGTAAAGCAACCACACCGTTTAAGCTTAAATCTTCGTTCTCCTTGAATTTGCATAGTACAGCGTCTAGAATCAAAAATCCTAGCTCGCCGTCATCATTGTTCCTGCAAACAAACTCATACCACGAGTCGGTCTCAAATGTTTTATTCATAGATACACGAATATTGTTCAAAGTAATCATTTCAATCTCGCTGCCGTTTTTCGATGATATGGTTGGCGATTGTAAAATCAATTGAGATTCAGTGGGTTGTGATTTGATTTGCGCTATTATTCTAAACACAGGAGCATTGACGTTGGAGATTTCTGTGGGGTCAACTCTTGGTGTTTCGCTGGCCATTTTTACTTGTGTTACTGGTAGACGATGTTCTACAAGAATGGTGAAGGGTGTGTTATATTGCTCTTTATTTAAACACGAACGAAAAAAATATCGCGTATTGCCACATTTGGCGCGTCAATATTAAAGAACGAAGGCATTATATAGGGCGACTTGTCATGATTCCAACCATGGCATGGGCGGTGGATGCTTCTTAGTAGTGGCCCATTACGTTAGTCAACGACTGTTGGCTGTCATCTGTCCTTGTTGGGTGCTTGCAGCTGCATCGACAAACATGGATGGATGCCTCTACATATATATATATATATATTTATGTAATGGACCTCTGAATATTTTACTATGTAACTGACTATAGGAGATACCACTGTTGCTGTAGTACGATTTAGTACTTGCAAGCGTTGACACAGTTGTTGCGAAGGCCTCTTTCTTGTAGCACTTAATTGGAGTATGACTGCCATCATGTAGGGAAATTATGAAAGCATAGGATCAATCTTGACGTTGCAAAGAAGAAGAAACTTGCTGTTCCCTATTGATCACTTATCGTTATTGGAGTTCATATGGTACTTTTTTCATAATTTTACGAGTAATCCCTAGTAGTAGTTAATATTCAGCAAATAAAATACCAGTTTGAGACCAAAGGTAAGATAAGAGTTTACTGATAAAGACAAAGAATTGGGATGACCTAGTCTAAGGGATTATAGTACCTTCGTGAGTATTGCATATAAGCTTTTAGCGATACACAAACAAAGCGACACCGGGATTTGCATATCGCTTGTTCCTACGACGTTGTCAGTTCCATAACTTCTGATTTCCCATACGGATTTTGAAAATCAGCTACGAATAGATGGTCTTTTTCTATTTTCAGTAAATGTGTCATTGAAAAAAGTTTCTTTAGAACGACGCTTTTTGCAGGCTACTAGAAACACCCACTCCTAGTAGCTTTACGTGACGAATTAAACCGCGTGATCTTGTGCACTGTTATCCTAAATGCTCAATGCTCAGAACATCTTCTTGTTATCTCAGCCTCGCCACCTTTATCTTATCATAGCGGCCTTTTATTTTCCCCTTTGGGCAAAATACGATACAGCCTTCCAAGGTCGGGCAAGAAAGTTTATGACATATAAAAGAAACGGGTACCCCAAATACGTCTCTTCCCATTGTAAAACTAATCCTGCATCATCACATTAAGGAATCATTCATCTAACAATTACATTATGATCGCCTTACCAGTAGAGAAGGCCCCTAGAAAGTCCCTATGGCAAAGGCACAGAGCCTTTATTAGTGGAATAGTTGCCCTTATTATCATCGGCACCTTCTTCCTCACTTCGGGTCTCCACCCAGCACCACCTCATGAGGCAAAGCGTCCACACCATGGAAAAGGTCCCATGCACTCACCCAAATGTGAGAAGATTGAACCATTAAGTCCATCATTCAAACATTCCGTCGACACAATTCTTCATGACCCTGCCTTTAGAAACAGCTCCATTGAGAAACTGTCCAATGCTGTTAGAATCCCCACTGTAGTCCAAGACAAAAACCCCAACCCCGCAGATGATCCGGATTTCTATAAGCATTTTTATGAATTACACGACTATTTTGAGAAGACTTTCCCTAATATTCACAAGCATTTGAAATTGGAGAAAGTCAATGAGCTGGGTCTTCTATACACATGGGAAGGTTCTGATCCTGATCTAAAACCATTATTGTTAATGGCCCATCAAGATGTTGTACCTGTAAACAACGAAACTTTATCATCCTGGAAGTTCCCTCCATTTTCTGGTCACTATGATCCAGAAACAGATTTTGTTTGGGGGCGTGGTTCTAACGATTGTAAGAACTTGTTAATTGCCGAGTTTGAAGCTATCGAACAACTGTTGATAGATGGATTCAAGCCCAACAGAACTATTGTTATGTCGCTTGGTTTTGATGAAGAAGCAAGCGGCACCCTCGGTGCTGCCAGCTTAGCCTCATTTCTTCACGAAAGATATGGTGATGATGGTATTTACAGTATCATTGACGAGGGTGAAGGTATCATGGAAGTCGACAAGGATGTCTTTGTTGCCACTCCAATCAACGCTGAAAAAGGCTATGTCGACTTCGAAGTCAGCATTCTAGGCCATGGTGGTCATTCCTCTGTCCCACCTGATCATACCACGATCGGTATCGCTTCAGAACTGATTACTGAATTTGAAGCCAACCCATTTGACTACGAATTTGAGTTTGACAATCCAATCTATGGATTGTTGACATGTGCTGCTGAACATTCTAAATCTTTAAGTAAGGATGTGAAGAAGACAATTTTGGGCGCACCATTCTGTCCTAGAAGGAAGGACAAGCTTGTTGAGTACATTTCCAACCAATCACATTTGCGCAGCTTAATAAGAACAACACAAGCTGTTGATATCATTAATGGTGGTGTTAAAGCTAATGCTCTGCCCGAAACTACCAGATTCTTGATCAATCACAGAATTAATTTACATTCTTCTGTGGCTGAAGTCTTTGAAAGAAACATAGAATATGCGAAAAAGATTGCTGAGAAGTATGGCTATGGTTTATCTAAGAACGGTGACGATTACATTATCCCTGAAACCGACTTAGGTCACATTGACATTACTCTCTTGAGAGAATTGGAACCAGCACCACTTTCGCCAAGTTCAGGCCCTGTTTGGGACATTTTGGCAGGTACTATTCAAGATGTTTTTGAAAACGGTGTTCTACAAAACAACGAAGAGTTCTATGTGACTACTGGTTTATTCTCTGGTAACACCGATACTAAATACTACTGGAATTTGTCCAAGAACATTTATAGGTTTGTTGGCTCTATCATTGATATTGATTTACTGAAGACATTGCATTCGGTTAATGAACACGTGGATGTCCCAGGTCATTTATCTGCCATTGCCTTTGTTTACGAGTATATCGTTAATGTTAACGAATACGCTTAAGCGCAATGATTGAATAGTCAAAGATTTTTTTTTTTTAATTTTTTTTTTTTTTTTCATAGAACTTTTTATTTAAATAAATCACGTCTATATATGTATCAGTATAACGTAAAAAAAAAAACACCGTCAGTTAAACAAAACATAAATAAAAAAAAAAAGAAGTGTCAAATCAAGTGTCAAATCAAAATTTAAATGATGATGATAATATGACCATACAATGACTTAAATCAAATCAAAACCACTTGCGTGAAGGCAGTGAATATGGCCAAAATATAATACCATACACCGTTTTGCATCTTCGTTAAAGCAACACCATTCGACTTCGAGGTGGTCGAAGGCGCAGTAGCAGAAATGCTCATCAATTGAGAAGAATATGTTTCGTTTTCTGGAATTGCAGCCAATAAATCGTTAACAGTATCAGCAGAAACTGTTCCATTGAATGGAGTGGCATCGGATATGAAAGAGACGACATTTCCACTAGAATCAAAAACAACACCACCTTTCATCGTTCCAGTAGTATTTCTTGTTATGTATCCGTAAGATTGGATACCAGTACCCAAATCCTCGATACCTTGGAAAGTGTGGAAAGTAGAATAGAGATGGTTTTTCTCCGTACCATTCATAGCTTCAAAAATATCGTATTCCCCACATCCACTAGCCCAACATGAACAGTTGGCATTGGTTGGATATTGAGAAGTCCTTGCAATGTGATCGTTTAGCAACCAAATAGCAGGCAAGTCATAGTACCCAATAGAGCTGCTATTTTTCTCAGTTTCAGTAGGCATTTCGAATTCAAACAAAAACATTTTTGTTGTACCTCCGTACCCATAGTAAGCTGGAATGCCACTACGGTAAACCCCACAACCCTTATCATAACCTGATTTTGGACATGAGACATTCGAATAGATTATGTATTCTTGATCTGAAGAAATCAAAGTGCCATCTGCCAAAACGGTAGCTTCACTGGCGCTGCCAGTACCGTTAGAACTAGCGTAGGACAAAGCATTTCCTAAACAAGGGGAAGCTTCACCTCCATGATTTAGAAAGGTAACGTTATCAGCGGTTTTGGAACTGGACTCATAGTAGGCAAGACGGTTCCAATCAGAAGAACTTCTGCTGTTGTTGACGGTAAATCCAGGGGATGTGTAAAAAGCAAATTGTTTCAACTTCAATGGTCCACGGAAATGAACGGATAAATAGTCTGCTAGTGGAGCGTTCTTACCACTAAACCATACTCTGTCACCCACTTCGCAAGTACACGATTCATTGTTGGTGATATCTTTAAACTTATTCACATCTACGTAGGAGCCTGTAAAACCAACATTAGTGAAATCCAACTTTTGGTACGACTGAGGTCCACTGGCAGCGACTGTGTGCAACATAAACATGCACACGGAAAGGACTATACTCTGTAACATTTGTCTTATTTAAGCTTGTAATGTTTGCACTTGAGTATGTTCTATTATGGCTGCTTCCTTCGATAAGGATTGTTTCTCGAGGATTTTCAGGTTTATAAATAACCTAAGCTCGGCAAAATAGACAAAAGAAAAGGGCGGAGCCAAGACTTTGAAAAAAAAAAAATGGAAAAAGGAACCCTTGCAGATACAGCAAAAATGGGAAATGGAGGCTGTGGAAAAGAAAGAGGCTGATATCATTTTCTGTCTTTAGATCTACCTAACGGCTTTTCTTACATAGGAGAACTACGAATATTATGAGTATAGAATCAATGAGGAGGCCAAGCAAAGACCGTAAATTCCAGTTGCGGAAGGTCTTACGTAATAAATCGTGCGACTCCAGCACATCGTGGGCTACCTTCTTCAAAAACGCGTAACGATATTTTTTCAAGGTGTCATTCTCGTCCTCGACTTGTTCCGTGTTCACGTTTAGGAAAGACGACGGCATACCGTCTTTGCTCTCGTAATATTCTTCGCTGTTGCTATCACTGAAATTCTGCATGACGCGAATCTCTTGGAGGACTTCTTCCTTTAGGGGTATCACCGTTCTTTTAGTTATGGCTTCATATTCATAAAATCCTGGGTATTCGTCTTCTTGCAAGTCGTGGAATTCCAATTCATGTGGTTGCCAATACTGTAAGAACCACCAGGCTAAAAGATTCACCAACCAGAAAACGGGGCACAAGATTCCAAAAACAAAAAACCTTGGCAGCCAAGGTTGGATAGGCACACTCATTTTACATGATTTGCATTGGCAACAGTATTTTTTCATCCAAGGGTTCTCATCGTTCTCGAAGGGCGCGGCTAGATGTTTTGTTTTATGCTCAATACTTGATGCTAAAGTAGTCATGTTTCTTGTCGTCATTCTTTGAATTTGTGTAGTCCTATGTACAAGCACAATATAAATGACAGACTAGTCAACGACGCTGACCCTTTATATGTTCCCCGTATATTCCTTGTTTTCATTGCAGTTAACATGTAAATTTCCCGATGCGGTAATTACGTTTCAAAGTCATTTCAACACTTCTATTGACAGCAAAAAAATAAAGACACTTGAAACGCACGATTTTTTCAAGAATAATATCTGTCGAGAAGATGTGTCACATTACCTATCATTACAGTGCTACTGATAGCCCACTAATGCGGATATTTAAATATATGCACCAAAAATGTATAAAGAAATAAACGGTAAAGACAAAAAAAATTACTTATTACAAATCGCAATTACAATTAAAGTACAAGACTTCCTTTGGGACAGAAAACGTGAAACAAGCCCCAAATATGCATGTCTGGTTAATTATGATGATGTTGAAGGTGGAGGAGAAGACATCCTTGTTGATGCTGATGATAATGCCAACGCCTTTTTTTGCTTCTTCTTGAGGATAATCTTATCCATGTATGAATTTATGAATTCTTTAACTTTATGCCTTTTTTCTTTGGTTAAGTCATCAGGCGGCGCTCTTGAAGAATCTTTTTTAAGTTCCTTTGTAGTTAGGATTTTCACGATGTCTTTAGCACATTGTTTAATGTTTTCATGATCAAATTGTTTACTTTGTGGGTTTTTTTTTATTAAGTTGGGTACAAAAGATGCAAAGAATTTATTCCAGTTGTGCTCTAGTCTTTGGGACTGGGAGACCGTTTTTCTTTTCAACCGCTTAGCCTCTTTTGCTTCCACTAGTTTTTTGGCCTCTTCCTTTTGTAACTCCTTCTGTTTGTTGGCCTCCGCTATAATGTCCTCCAAAACGCTTTTTCTTTCATTCTCAAGCTTTAGCTTTTGCTTCAGGCTTTCCAATTCTTCTTGTTTGGCTCTTTCTAGCGCAATTCTTTCGTATTCCAGTCTTTTTTGTTTCTTCCTCTCATATTCTTCGTCACTCAGCTTATGTTTCTTAGAGTCTAAAGCGCCAGGCGTTTTTGGTATTCCACTGCTACTCGGAGAATTTACTTGTGTATTTGACCTTGAACTAAAGACCTTAGATGATCCCGAAGGTGGATAGTGTAGTTTCGTTTTCTGTTCTGCATTATAATACAATGGGCGACCGTTTTCGTGAATGATCTCCCAGCCTGGAGGTAATCTCACCCTTCTCAAATCTATCATTTTGCTGGCTGCGACGTTTATGTCTTTCTTCGTTATCCTTTTATATGTTTCAAATTTCGACCATTTCTCCAATAACTCATCGCAGTTTGGCTTTAAAAATGGAAACTTTGCAGGGAGAGTTTTTACTACATTATCAATTTGTGACGACTCAATACCGTTTCGAGTTGTCTTTGGTAATTCCAACAAAAAATCTAAAATTCCCTTTATAAACTTTATATCATCTTCTTCAGTCTCGTTTCCTTTTCCATCTACCTGAGGTTGTTCCGTGATAAACAATTTAAGCATTTTGCTAAAACAGGTGTAACCGTGTAGTTTGATAGCCTGATGGCGAAGAGAGTCATCATCGATAGTAAAAAGTCTCTTCAAGAGTTTGGATGCAATTATCTTATTATCTTGCTGTAGTAATACACTCATGATCTTCGTCACATCCACTGGGCTGTCGATAGGTTGGACCTCCAATGATTGAAGAAATTCAATATTTATGTTCTCGTTTTCATTCTTTATTATTGGCTCACCGCTTAATTTCTTTAACTTTAGCCATTTTTTCTCCATGGAAACAGTCACTCCCAAGGCATCGGCGATGTTCTGGGGCAATAAAGATGCCGCATCTGTTTGAGTCTTACCACCGAGAAACCCAATACAATTTGGCTCCTCACAGTAGCATTTCTGAGCTTGAGCACCATAACGATCCACATTATAATCAAAAGTGATTTCCTCACCTTTTAAAATTTTTCTTTGAGCAAATATTCCCATGCGTAGCTTATCCTTAACAACCCATTTATTAACATATGCATTGGGGCTGCAAGAGTGATTGCAAAATCTGGCCAACGAACCCTTTATTGTGGCGTCAATGAATTCTCCGTTCTGTAACATCATAAAATAAAAATGCTTGAAATGACGTTGGTCATAGTCTATTAACCTATCTCTAAATTCCATCTCCTCGATCACCTCACCTTTGTACTCGTAAATGAACTGGTTGGCTTCTATGTCCTGTTCGGCTCTTACGCCATAACCTTTATGCTTTGTTTTAAATATGGCTATCGGAGCGTACTGCTTCTTTTGAAATCTCTGATTTTGACAATCATTACCACAAGATGAACACAAATCGTTGACACATTCTATCAACGTAAGTCTATTGATACAGTCAGAATCCTCGTCACAGGCATGGTTGACGCCATCTGAGAATTCTTCATAACAGTCACATTCCATGAAATCATTATTCTTAAATGTTCCGATCCTCTTGTTCGCATATATACAGTCATCCAAGTTTTCAAATTTGGTCAATGCTTCCTCTGTGAGATCAGGCTCTTGATCAAAAAGCCTTTGAGGTTTATGGCCCTCAGCGTTGTTATTCAGTATTTCTTTTTCATCTTCCGACGCACTCACACTTTGGTTCTTCGACATGATCACGTAAAACAACAACCAGGAAAGGAGAAAGGTTTGACAGCACGACTATGCAGTTTTCTATCACACGTTCGAAAGCCCCTTTGAAAAGCTGCCAACGTGACCTTACGTTCTGATAAATAATCACCAAATTATCAATAATTCTAATAGTTTCTTGGAATTTTTCACATGTTTGCAGTGAATAAAAAAAAAAAACGTTAAAGGTGATATTGATCACGTGACAAATCTGTAAAAGTACGGATACTGTCCTTATTACTGCGATATACAGTGTGAGGTATTCTAAGCGGTATATTCACCGTCCTCTACACATATTTTAAATACTGATGAAGTGACAAGCAATATCATTGAGCATTCTTTTTTTAATAGTCGAAGTCAGCTTCTTCTCGTCGGTTCTAAACGAAACGCCTTGTTGAAAAAGACCGATAAATAGAGGAAGCAACGGCAGGAAATATATATAAACGCATGTCGAAACTAATACTTTATGATAGATTGTTCTTCTATCAGTTTTCATTTTAACTTTAAAAACTCAACCAACAGGTATTGGACTGACATAGGCACAATAAACTCAAAAATATTACGTAGAAATGGCTTCAGAAAAAGAAATTAGGAGAGAGAGATTCTTGAACGTTTTCCCTAAATTAGTAGAGGAATTGAACGCATCGCTTTTGGCTTACGGTATGCCTAAGGAAGCATGTGACTGGTATGCCCACTCATTGAACTACAACACTCCAGGCGGTAAGTTAAATAGAGGTTTGTCCGTTGTGGACACGTATGCTATTCTCTCCAACAAGACCGTTGAACAATTGGGGCAAGAAGAATACGAAAAGGTTGCTATTCTAGGTTGGTGCATTGAGTTGTTGCAGGCTTACTTCTTGGTCGCCGATGATATGATGGACAAGTCCATTACCAGAAGAGGCCAACCATGTTGGTACAAGGTTCCTGAAGTTGGGGAAATTGCCATCAATGACGCATTCATGTTAGAGGCTGCTATCTACAAGCTTTTGAAATCTCACTTCAGAAACGAAAAATACTACATAGATATCACCGAATTGTTCCATGAAGTCACCTTCCAAACCGAATTGGGCCAATTGATGGACTTAATCACTGCACCTGAAGACAAAGTCGACTTGAGTAAGTTCTCCCTAAAGAAGCACTCCTTCATAGTTACTTTCAAGACTGCTTACTATTCTTTCTACTTGCCTGTCGCATTGGCTATGTACGTTGCCGGTATCACAGATGAAAAGGATTTGAAACAAGCCAGAGATGTCTTGATTCCATTGGGTGAATATTTCCAAATTCAAGATGACTACTTAGACTGCTTCGGTACCCCAGAACAGATCGGTAAGATCGGTACAGATATCCAAGATAACAAATGTTCTTGGGTAATCAACAAGGCATTAGAACTTGCTTCCGCAGAACAAAGAAAGACTTTAGACGAAAATTACGGTAAGAAGGACTCAGTCGCAGAAGCCAAATGCAAAAAGATTTTCAATGACTTGAAAATTGAACAGCTATACCACGAATATGAAGAGTCTATTGCCAAGGATTTGAAGGCCAAAATTTCTCAGGTCGATGAGTCTCGTGGCTTCAAAGCTGATGTCTTAACTGCGTTCTTGAACAAAGTTTACAAGAGAAGCAAATAGAACTAACGCTAATCGATAAAACATTAGATTTCAAACTAGATAAGGACCATGTATAAGAACTATATACTTCCAATATAATATAGTATAAGCTTTAAGATAATATCTCTCGATCTACCGTTCCACGTGACTAGTCCAAGGATTTTTTTAAGCCAATGAAAATGAAGAAATGCGCGATCGGAAATTACGGGTAGTACGAGAAGGAAACTTGAGCCACCCCCCAAATTTTATTCATATAATAATAGGAAAAGCAACAACCTCATCTCTCGAACATTGTTTACTTGAGCAAGTCCGATTAAGAGTAAGTTGTCGTACGTTAAATACAAATAATCAACAAAACACTACACAAAAACTTCTACGATAATGGGTCCTCCAAGCGGTAAAACTTACATGGGATGGTGGGGTCACATGGGTGGTCCAAAGCAAAAAGGTATAACCTCATATGCTGTGTCTCCATATGCTCAAAAGCCATTACAAGGTATTTTCCATAACGCTGTATTCAATAGTTTTAGAAGATTTAAGTCTCAATTTCTATATGTATTAATACCTGCGGGAATTTATTGGTACTGGTGGAAGAACGGTAACGAGTATAATGAATTTCTGTACAGCAAAGCTGGTAGAGAAGAGCTGGAAAGAGTTAATGTTTAATAATGTTTCCATGCCTCTACATTACATCGATCTTTTGATCTTCTAAAAACTTACATATATATTCTGTTTATAAAACAAGAGCAAATAACCCCCATATATTTATTCAGTCAGTCTATTTATTTACTTACAGTATCAGTAATAATAAATACTTAAGCATTTTTTGTTTTGTATATCCTTATTTACTAACCTTGGTATGTAAGGGTCTATAAACTACACAGCATTTTGTTTTCCTCATCCAGGAGCTTTGTAGTAATTGTTCAATGGTGATTCTCTTCGTGGGGTCGACCTGGAACGTTCTATATAGTGCAATTTTCCTCAACTTATTCAGTTCGCTACTAACATGTCTTAATTCCTCAAATAGATAAAACTGTCCGTCATCTTTAATTTCACTGAGAAATGATTTAAAAAGAGAATCCTTTTCAGGAATGGCGATTTTCCAAAGATACTGTCCCATGACCATTGTACAGTAAACAATACCACAACTCCAACAATCTACCAGACGCGGATCGTATTCTGCATCTCTTATAAATTCTTCAGGCGCCACATATGGCTCTGAACCCATGGCTCCACTCTGGAAGTGGACGTGTTTCTCCCAGGCAGTCTGGAAAACTGAACTAGTACCAAAATCACAAATTTTTAACAACCCATTAGGTTGGAAAAGGATATTTTCGGGTTTCAGATCACAGTGTGCTATACCATGATCATGCATGTATTGAACACCATTCAAAAGCTGTTTCATAAAACAGTCTGCCTCTAATGGGTGCAATGGACTCCCAGAACCTTCTTTAACAGTTTGGATTAATCTTGAACTCCCGTTATTCGATTCATTTGAGATGTTGTTCCTTGTTAGCAACGAATATAAATCACCTGAAGCACAAAATTCCATCACTTCTACGAAGGAATTGCTATATTCCATTAGGTCCAAAATTTTCAAAATGTTTGGGGCATTGAAGACATGTTTTGGTGGAGTTGTTCTTGAAACATTTCCTGCTATCATCGCATTTGCCTCAAAATGCGGATGGCTCAGTGAGTGTCCAATAATGAACTCAGAGGTTAATCTCGTGCAAAATTTATCAATTTGGTCACCTGGCTTGGGCTTCAGCTCTTTGACGGCAAAGAATAGTTTTTTTCCATTAGAGTAGGTACTGTATGGTAGGACATCTTTAGCAGTCTTGCACCTTGCGCAAATTTTGACCACCCCGTATGCACCTGCACCGACGACCCCAATAGATTTTCCGTATTTTTGTGAACAAGGTTTATGGGATGTATCGTCATTGGTTGTTCCTGCCTTGCCCTCTGTGTCATCAGAATCCTCCTGTTTATTGCTATTGCTTCTGCCTTCGCCATTGTTGCCTTTTGTATTTTCACTTTTGAGGCCCTTTCGTATTTTTTCCGATAATGCATTGATTAGCTTCAACTCTTCAGCACCTACAGCAGCGTTAGGATTCACGATTTGCGGAATATTTTTACCATCGTTTTTCATCAATTCATCATTATTGCCATTTTTAAGGTTACTCGTTCTCGATTTTTTTAAAGTCTGTGATTTGATGAATCTCTGGGATGGTATTATTGAAAATGCTTTTTCTAGATTGATTTGTTCGCCGTTTTCTTCTTGTTGCTGCTGTTGCTGCTGTTGTTGGTTTCCATCCTTATGAGATTTGAATAATCCACTTAAAGAAAACACAGATTTTTGTTTATGCATATTTGCCTCACTGTCATTGTCACCATCATCGCCGCTGTTTACAGAGGCGTCAGCATCCTTTTCATCGCCACTATCCACATTTTTATTGTTTGTAATAATTGGCAGCACTCTCAAAGAATGTTCGTGGTATCCGTTTTCAAAGACTTTGAAATGACCTAAATCCAAAATACATTTACATTCGATTTCTTGAAATTTTGGTAAGCTGGAAGCACTGATAGAGTCTGAGTGATTTCTTCCCCTCATGTATATTCTATTTCCTGTACCATTACCAACATTGTTGGTGGCATTTGAGTTCATTCCATCATTTCCATTTTTCATTGGTGGTGACCTTGGTGTGGACAAACTGTTCTTCCTACTTCTTGTACGATTGCTATGATTACGTACGCCCAGACTGTTTCTCCTTCTAAGTTTTGATTCTTCGTCATAATCAAGCATAGCATCAATAGAAAAGTTATTTTCCTGATCCAAAACATGGTTGGCATTGCTATTTGCAGGGTTTGAAGAACCTGCGTTTTGTGGGAAGTTTTTCAGCCTTTCCCTTGGTTGTCTTTCAACCTCATCGCTACCAACTGTATAGCGGTGATGAGGCACATAAGCTTCCTTGGAACGTACATGTTTTGCACGAGCTTTCTCTTCCTTTTTATTTTGAAGATCCTCTCTCTCTAACAAATTGGCTTCATCTTCATCTTTTTCACTTATGAAAGATTCTTGTGAAAACATTTCATTTTCTGAATTCAAAGATGGTTCCCTACTAGGTGACAACGAGAGTTTTGCAATATTAGGGACGCCCAGCTTGTGATGCTTAGGAGCCGCTTGTAGAACAGGGCTATGTACGGGGGATATAGACGGGGAAGATACGTTGCTAGTTATTATTCTTGCTGTTTGATGAGAATGTGCTTGGTCCTGACCGGGACGAGATGAAGGAGCCGCAGCATTATTACTGCCTGATATCCCTGAAGGCTTAAATAGACCCTTAATGGATTCGGAGAGCGATCTGGCCCTCTTCAAAGATGTGTGGCGTGAAAGCTTCTCATCTCCCATTGTTTTTATTTTTTCAAAAATTTTTTTTTATTTAGCAAGTTTCTCTATCTCCTTTGTATTCTAAAAGTAAATGGATGGAAAGAATGGATCTTTTCGTAGACTATAGTGCTTCCTAAAATATACACGTATAGAATGGAGATTCCGACTTGTTTGGAGCCACCAATTGCCCTTTATTTGGTTTATACCAAGGGGCTCACGTAAAAAAAAAATCGATATGCAAAATCCATCATTTCATGATGCAAGCTTTCGAAAGTGGCGCGGCGAGCAAAGTAGAAAATCAAAGACAGAAGCGTAGAATAAAAGCCCTTTTAATGGTAGGAATACGCCTCGATAACATCATGTATGCAATCTACAAGAACAGTGAACGCCGTTCCATCTCCGTAGTAACTATACAGGGGTTGAAATTTCGTTTTCGAAGGATAGTTGTTATGTAGAAAAGAGGGAAAAAAATATGAAAAAAAAAAAAAAATATAGATACGAGAGGAAAATACAACAAAACATTAGTCATTAGAAGTCCCGGAAAAGATCAGCATATGGGTCTTCACCTTGAACACCGTAGTTGATGTCTTCTTCCGGGTACTTATCGAACTGTGAGGTGTCACCTTGTCCCTGTTGAATGGGCGGTTCATACGGCGTTTCTATGTTTCTAGATAATAATTTTTCCCAGACAACTTCTTTGAACCAGGGGTGGTTTTTGACATCTTCTGTACCATTTTGTAAATTACCTAGTCTTTGACTTAAGTCTCTTGTGATCAATCTACTCAACAGGTCCTTTACATCTTCGTTGAAAAATGGTGGAAATCTCAATTCGGCATTCAAGATTTTCTCATAGGTTTTCATCGTGTTAGAGTCGTAAAATGGCGTGTATCCTGCTAGCATTTCGTAAATCAGAATACCGAAACTCCACCAATCGATAGATTTATTATATGGTTTAGTACTAACGACCTCGGGTGCTATGTAGTCGGGAGTACCGCATAATGTATATGTGACGTCAGGAACGTATTTGGCAAACCCGAAATCTGTTATCTTTATATGCCCGTTTTTATCAAGCAAGATATTTTCCGGTTTCAAATCCCTATAAATAATGTCCTTGCTATGCAAATACTCCAAAGCTAAACAAACTTCCGCTGCGTAAAATTTAGCAACTGGATTGGGAAATCTTTGGGATTTCCTTAACAGAGAAAACAATTCTCCACCTTCAATATAATCCATAATCATGAAAATTTGCTGAGCATCTTGGAAAGTCCCCCACATTCTAATAATAAACGGATGTGTTACGATAGAAAGCATCAATCGCTCGTCGTTGGTATGCTCCACCTGTTTCAATCTTACCACGATTTCCTTTTTCAAAACTTTCATGGCGTAGTATCTGCCATTATGTCTTGATCTAATCAAATGGACTCTACCAAAAGAACCCGTACCCAGTGTCCTTAATATCTGAAAGTCTTGTAAACTATACTTCCCACCTGTAACTCTCGCTTGGGCAATAAACTGTTTATACTGCTCCTCATTGTAATAAGTGACATGTGGCTGCTTCGGTTTCTCTTGGGTTTCTCCACCCTCTTTTTCTACAGACTTACTTTCGTTACCGCTCTCTGTGGCTGTTGTTTCCCTTTCACTAGTCTCACCTGTTTGTGATTCCTCACCTTGTCTATCATCTAGAGACTTTTGACCACCTCCATTTTGTTCTTCAGTCGACATACCCAAAAAAAAAGATTCTTTCACACAATCAGCTATAATTCATGCACTGCTTAAGCTAAGAGAACACTACTTTCTGTGCTACCTTTGAAGCCGATTGAAAATGCAAGCAAGCCAAACAAAAAAAAAGTATAGGTCAGATTCCTTAGCTTTATCAAATTAAAACTCTTAGATGGATACAATCGCAGCTTCTATGATGTTTCGCACCTAAAAATTCTCACGTTTTTCTGGCCAGAGATAGTAGATGAATATTTTTTCACGTTTTCAAGTAAAGGGATACGATATCCCCCTTGATTATTATGTCAAACTTTTACCAGATCCCGCCTTCCCTCCCCCCTAATAGCGCGAAAAAAAAGATCATCATGATTACGTAGAAAAAACCACAACACTATGTTGAATCATGTCATAAGCAAAGTCGTTAGGACACTGGCTTTGCAAGAACGAATAGCAGCACAGCTTCGAACAAGTAACTAAAAATATGTGGTGTATACGGTATGTAAACGTTTTTAAGGCCTGTCCAGCGGAGGGTTCTTGTAAATTCTTAGGAAGAATGTCAACAAGATGGCAACAATACTTGTTGAGAACGGTATATACATAAACAGACTAGGATTAACGGAGACAGTACTTCCATATAGCTTAAGGAGGATGGGAGGGATGACAAGCATAACACAGGACCTTACCAAAGCCATTGCTCCGAACATCTCGCCTGTATGTTTCTTAGAGGTGTACTTTATGATACCAGATTGCAAAGTTGGTGAACAAAACGCGCTCAATGCCTGTAAAAGAGCGAATATTATCATGGATGTGGGAGTTTTCTCGCCAAATCGTATCATGACAAAGAGACTCAGTGTTATAACAATCATAGAAAACTGTATGCAAAAGATGTCTATCTTGTCTATCGAATGGTTCAAGTGTTGATAAATCCTCTTTAGCGTGTACAGTAATGTAGGTGATACGACCAGTAACACAACACCTCTTCCGATACCCAGTATCGATATGAAATAACCTAGCTCTACTGCATGCCATTTGTACTCATATGTAGAAAACAAAATCAATGCTGGCATACACGATGTAGTTCCGCAGACAAATAGTATATCGAGTACAATGAGTAATATTACGGTATGCCGGGGTACTAAAGACCCTGCACTGTCGGGCTTCAGCCATAACTTTTTTACTGGAGCGAGCAGGTCCATTAACCTCATTATTTGAAATTTTCCATAAGTAACGGATTGGTAATTTCTTGCATCGTCAGAACCCGATTGTGATCTTAGTTTCTCTCTCCTCTTTGTATAAGTTGATTGTGAATGGGCCATCTGGGTTTCATGGCGCGGTTCCACCATGATTGTCTCACATATTATAAGCGCCAGTATAACAAACGCTATTGATGTGTAAATAGGAATGAACCCGTTTCCATGGGTCCACTTCACCAGAAAGGACCCAAACATTGGGCCTACGCCCATAGTGGCATATATACAACTCATCATTATTCCTATTGTCACCATTCTGTGCTCAGTTTTCACTATATCTGAAACGTAACTATTTCCATTCGCCACTAGCGCAAACAAGCCACCAAATGATGGTACGATACACGCAGTAAGAACAATAGCCCATTTGTGATACTTCATTTTCGACGATAGGGTAAAGACGTGCGTAAGAAGCCCTATGACCCTGATGCCGCTCATGTATTTGAAAACACGCACTCTTCCTATTCTATCGGATAATTCTCCCCACTTACCAGCCATGAAAATACTGATTGCCCCTGCTATCATCATAGTGGAAGAAGAAATGCTGGAAACTATTGTCTGCACAGCCACGGAATCATAATGTCCATCCTCATCTGAAATTCCTTCCGCTACCTTGTCCATCACCAACGGTATTGTAGCAGTCATAGAAATAGACTCCGCAATACAGATAATCATAACAAGGCCGTAAAGGCATAATAGTTTTCTACGTCCATGCTCTCCCTCAACGCTTTTGGCAACACTCAAAATACTGGGGGAGCGCCGGATAGAGTCATAGCTACTGTCCTGAGCTGTTTCATTAGTATCCAAATTTATTCCAGTACTGTCATTTTGACTAATGATTTCTTCCAAGGCGTTGATCCCAGCCGTTTCCAATAAATAGTCCATCTCATCTGAAGACATTAAACGAGTTGTTTCATCCTCGTTTGACATTGTTCTGCGCCTTTGCTTCGCACGGTTTGAAGATGTATACGTGAAATGCAAGAACTAGGGTTTGTATTCCTTATAAGTCTATTAGACTTCTTGCAGATCAGCCCTTCATCTTGTTGGTTTTTAGGAACCCCTTACCCTTTATTTTTTTTTTTTTTTTGATTTCGATTAAGGGCAGGAAATCATGATAAACTTCCACGGAACAACAATAAACGCTCGGCCAATGTTAGTAAGATACACTGTACTTACCTGATGATAATCCCATAGCACTTTCATTCACTTGGAAGCCAAACCAGTTTATAAGTACTTTTAAATTGCCAAGTGCACCCTTTGGTAATCTTTTTTTACTTTTACCATTTTCTGTAAGAATTTTCTATTTATTTCAGTAGTTTATTGAATTTCCATAACTAAATATATATTTAAGGTATTAATAATTGAGACATGAAATGTACTGACTAGATACTTTTATATATTTTACATTATTCATTCAAATTATTTCCATCCTGGCGTAAGGACGACGGGTATATGCTCATTAAGAAGAGCGTTCGATTATACTTTACCGTCACATCTTTCGGAAAAAATTTTAATGACCTGCATCTGTCTTTCTTGTAAGATGTTCAATTTGTCCATTAAACTTTTATCAAATTCCAGGTATGTTTTCCAAACCATAATACTTTGCTTTTGGGTTAACATATCACTGAACTGCGTATCTGCTCTCAGGCGCTGTAATGATACTTGATGTATTGTTTCTTTAAGTTTGTTACATTGGTTATTAAACAGCTGCACGTTAAGCTTCAATGTTTCGAGGTCAGCCACTGCATCAAATTCCGGAATCTCTGGTATTTGCAAATCTAAGATCTCGGGTGTAATTCCACACTGTTCTAGCAACGGTTTGAATTTTGCACGATTACTTTCTGCTTGGGCAAAAGTTCCACCTTGTTCGTGACTCTGAGTGGTCTTCGGCTTTTTGAAAAGATTGATTGATTCTAACGAGTCATTAATTGCATCCATCATAAAATAATCTTTTTCTCTTGGTAAAGATTGGAACAATTCTTCTAAAGATATATCATCTTTCTTTCTCCTTTTCATCCCTTTAGGTTCTTTGATAGATAAATTTTCTATGTCGATTGAGTCGCTGTGATTTTTATCACCTATTTCATCCCGACGAAACAGCAAGTCTTTATTTCGATCGTCTACATTGCTTATATTGAGTTTTTCAATAATGTCTCTCAAAATGTTCCATCCTTCATTGGTACTAGTTGTTGCAGGTATCTCTTTAATGGGAGAAACTGACTTTCTAAATTGATTCTTGCATTCGAATTTACTTCTTGCGTAATGTCGATACTCATGATTGTAAAAAGGAGATTGCAAATTTGAATCATGGGATCCACTAGAAAAAGTACTGGTCTTGGGCAATTTAAATTGTTTGTGTCCCGTTTCTTCTTCGCCATTTTCCTCTGGAGAGACTCTGCTTTCCCTTTTCGGTTCTTTATTATCTTTTTGTTCTTCATCAGGACTGCTAGACTTCGACGTCATTCCATAATGTTGCTGCTGTTGCTGCTGTTGTTTTCCTGCTTCTTCTTCTTCATGATCGCTTAGTGCTGATCCCAAACATGAATTTGGATCTTCAGAGTAAGATTTATGTGTGTACGCATTTTTACCCAATATTTCCCATATTTCTTGGAACTGAGAGTTCGTATCCATTTTACCGGCATCAGTCATTCTTACTTTTGAGGCTCCATTGGTTTCATGGAACAAAGAATCAATATCAGGACTTCCATGTTTCCTTTCCTTTTTGGATGAATAATAGTGGTTTCGTTGGTAGCTTTTTAAATTGAAGGACTTGAATATCGGAACCTTACTCTTAGAGCTTGAAGTCATTTTTTTGCCTACACCGAAACCGTAGGGCTGTTGCTCATAAGGTTTATTTTGCCTATGATAAGCTTCTGATTGACCAAGTGTGGGACTAGCCCCTTGTGATTCCTTTGCCTTGGTCTTGAAAATATGACAGTTTTTCTTCGGCTGGTAAGTGTGTAAACCTTTGATTTTCAAATCTCGATCATATCGAAGTTTTTGATCTTCATCAGTTAAAATTGAATGTGCATGCACCACAGCTTTGAATAATTCCTCAGACTTATCAGATTTTGTTTTATCTGGGTGAAGTAATCTGGCCAGTTTTAGATATGATTTATGTACTTCGGAGGAAGTCGCATTTGATGTCAAGCCTAATATGGAATAATAGGTTGTTCTATCTAATTGTGGTTCTATTACCTGTGACATAAGGATAGTACAGTGTACAATAGCATAAACTGAAGAAGCACTTTGCTACACTCTATATTGAACATTCCAGGTCTATTTACGCTCATGCCTCAAAAAAAGTTTAAAGGCATCGCACGGTATTGTATTTTCAAGATGTCCGCACCGAATCGGTATTGTAAAAGTTTCACAATATTGAACATCTAGCACAATGATCAACTGAATTGAGGACAAACAGATAATTTTCGTGTGATATTATATTTTAATAGGATAAAGGTGAACTACTACAAACTACTTCAAAAAATAACTATTTAGCTAATCACATAAAAAAATACTCCGATACGGGGAGTCGAACCCCGGTCTCCACGGTGAAAGCGTGATGTGATAGCCGTTACACTATATCGGATTATAAGCGATTAATATTCAACACCTAATAATACTACTTACCAAATTAACAAGAGAATCATCTTTCCCATATGATAATAGACACCGGCTCTAAACTCAACTGTTCTGTACTAGTTGTTTTGATAGAATTTTTTTTACAAATCGGCCCAAAGTACGTTTTCCTAGTTTCATGCCTGTGCAACGCCGCAGCGCTAACCTGTGCAGGACAGATATGTAAATTGGAATCTTAACAGCAACAGAGACTCTCTCAAAACTGATACCAGAACTCAACCGCACTTCGTTATCAATAAATGTTGCCTTAGCCGAATGCAATACATCCCTTATAAAATCAATACAATGCGAAACTTAACACAATGCTAGTCGCTAACCACGACAAATTTCTTGCACCTCCAAAAAGCTGCCTTTATCCCTCTCCCACATCTTAACTATACCAGAAATGCCTCTCTGTTCTGCAAAAAACCTGTGTTCCTGCTATTAGATGAGGTAAATTCAAAACATACATGCCATATCTTCTTCTGGACGACTACACCTGTAATTACATCAACAAATTTTAAACTTACATCGTCTAGAGTGATCCTTTCGCTAGAAATGGTAATAACTACTGCCATTGGAATCATAGTTTACAGAATATTGCGAGTTTGCTCTATATTAGATATTTATAAACGCTAGGATGGAACCGAGGGCTGCCACGATGCTTAAAAAATTACAGTGCAGCAACTCCGATGCCATTAATCTATCATAAAGTCTGGCGGCGTATTCCTTGCACAATTTTCATATCTTCCCATATGAATACCTGTTAGTCCGTATCACCAAGTGTAAATTGTTCTTTACAATGAGAACATCTAGAGTCTTTCTGATATGTGTAACTTCTGCCTCATTAATTTAAAAATTTCTTCAGAGTAAATAGTTTATTTGCTTGGAGCAGATGATCGACATGTATTTTTAGGAACATAAACTGCCTAAATATAATAGATCAGTCTAAAAATAAGAATGCCAATCAACAAAGTTGTATTTCCTATCTTCCGATATTAGCAGTCCACCATTCAGACCTCTGGTGAGATAGTTTACCTGCTTTTGCTCCCTTCCAAAGTGCTGATAAAAACCTCCGTGATTTTTTGAATACTCCCCTGAATGTCTATTTTAAGTATATTATAAAATTAGTTTAAGTTGGTGCGCATAACGAAAACTTGATGCAAGGTAAATAAATCAAGTATATCATAGAGTTCTTTCATTCATATGCTATACACAAGGTTGTTACGTCACAACTCACAATTCACCAAGTTTTCAGGCACATCGCCCAATCTTGGCTCAAAACCTTTATTTTCGAAGGGTAATTTGTACACTAGTCTTTTAGTGACAACACTGTATGGGACAGGTCTGGCATGCCTATATCTAGAATCAAATAGCTTGAATAAGTCCAAAGAGCAAGAAGATCCCCATGCCATCGCAGAAGACGACATTGTAAATATAGTCCATGACGCTCCCAATAGAATATTCAAGCCAGCACTTGATACCTATCAAGAGAAAGAGCTTGACTTACAAAAGAGTGATCTCCATAAAGTACTTCATTCTTTGACGTACAGTGATGTCTCTCAATTTTCGATTGTTTGGGGGTTTCTCATTCAACTTTCGAGCCTAATAGGCAATTCCACCTTAGGCAAAAAATCCATTCTTTATAAGGGAAGTGTCGTTAGTGTTTTAGGGTTTCCACCGTTGATTTATATGGCACTTAAACTTAGGATGAAACAGCTGGAAAAAGCTGGAGTGCGCTTTGAGTAATGCAAAAGGCAACATCTCCGAAAATAAAAACGATGAAGTAAATGAAAACTCGTTTGTGAATACGTAAAATTATAACGCGCCCCATACATAATAAGACAGACTTACTTTTATACTATTATTTTAGTTATATTTTTGAAGTACAATCAAGACCTGCAAGATTATAATGTTGGTGATTCAACAATCGACGAGACCAACTGTTTGTAAATGAACGGGATTGCACTGACCCCCGATAGACTGATCGTAAAGGTTATAAAAAGTGCCCGACAGACATTGGTAAAACACGTCATTATCACCAATAGCTAAAGTGCCATGCTTCGTTATCGACCAGCCGCCAGCGTAAATAGCGCCTGCCTGTGGAGGTGGACCATCAAATTGGAACTGCCTGTTTGCTACTATCGATCCAATTCTACCATTGGAGTCAATAAGAACACCTCCTTGTAACGTTATTGCCAAGGTGCCAGAACTTTTACAGGCTTGTACCTTGATCACATTTTCATTATTTGGTTTCTTTGTTGGCTCTAACTTACTCTTGGAAAGCACAGAACTACTACTGGCTGAAGAAATAGTAACTTGCACTTGACCATCATGAATCTGAGAAACAGCAGTTGCGGTTGAAGTTGCTGTCGCAGTTGCAGTTTTACTTGGAACAGCAATTGTGGACTTTGTGACAACATTTTTAGCTGTAGTTATTTGTAATTGACCATCGCCTATTTGTGACACAATATGTGACACTACTGGAGGCACCTTCTGCGTTGTAACTTGTATTTGGCCGTCTCCAATTTGCGAAACTGGATGAGGTAATTTTTGTGTCGTTACTTGCACTTGACCGTCATTAATCTGTGAAATGACGTTTCTTTTGACCTTACTTTCAGTAACGGTGAAAGGTATAACAGCGAGACCGAATGAGGTCCGGTACTCTGTTGTGCCACCATCCATTTTAGAGCTTGGAGTTAAAGTTGCCCAGGGTTCAGGTGGAGCGTACGCGGTTAGCGCAATACTACTTAATAGAGATGCTAGAAATGCTTTCTTGTAATGCATATTGGGGCGGTGTTCACTTCTTCAGTAAGTTGTATAGAATTAAAAAATCGAGACTAAACAGAAATTTCGAAACAAGAATATAAGTATATGTATACAAGTTATTTTACTCTTTTAACTGTTTTCGTTTCCCCACTCTTTCGCAAAAAGAATAATTTTGTGAGTTAAAACAGTTGAATTTTCTTGCACAAAAAGTCGATATTCTTTTGTGACTCTGTGTAACTTACTTTCTACAGCTTTTTTTTACTCCACTTCTCTTATATATACCCACTGCTTCGCTCGTGATATATTAGAGGAACGTTAGAATTTCTGTGTTTTCTCAGGAATCCTACAAAATTAGAGGTGAAATTGATCAGGTTAAGGAGCAGAAGCCCACTATATAAGTAAGATGATATCAAGCCTAGTTGGATGCCTACAGGAACGGCAAATAGGATATGTGAGCTTGGCAAAGGGGTTTTGATAGAGTAACAATAGATCCTTGCTAGCCAATGCGACGTTCCTCTGTAGTTTTTACCACAGTTTTACTTAATTTCGTGCTTTGTCCCTTTTTGGCAAAAAAGTCGGATAATGTCTTCACTATATTTGTGTTTTCGTCTTTTAGGAAAAGCGTACTTTAGTAAACTACAAATTTGAGCTGAGCTAATTTCGGATTAGTAAAAGATGCAAGGAACAGTAAAAATTAAAATAGCGATTGACCGAAATCAGTCCAAAAATTACTACAACAAGCAAATCCAATTAAAAACAGTAAAATACTTTAAGTGCACTTACCGTTACGAACAACATATGTCCTAGTTAGTATAGTAGTCTACTAAGTAGCAAAAAAGTAGAAACTCTGTCACTATACCAGCCATCAGTTCATAGTAAAACAGTAAAAATTGTAAAAACAAGCAAAAAAAAACCAAGAAGGAACAAATGCACCAAACTGTTGATCTATTCTGCAAAAAAAAGTATGGTAAATTTTTTCCATTATCCTGGCCGCTAATCCATATGGAGGTGAACTTAGAACTTGCACAAGGATGCGATAAATGATAGGCTTTGTGCTATAATTAATGCAGGCAGGTCCGCCATGTCCAACACGTTGCTGACCGCAAAACGAGTCAATCTCACTGCTTTGCCACGCTCATTTCTCCCCCCTTCTGCCCAATTAGGCGACCCTCACAATGCACATACACATTTCCCACCTCTATTGGAAGGGGCCGTAAATGGTAATTCTTGGGAGTTATTCATATTAAGTGATCTTACTATTTCCTATTTCGGAAATTATTAAAGACAAAAAAGCTCATTTATGGCTTTCCGTCTGTAGTGATAAGTCGCCAACTCAGCCTAATTTTTCATTTCTTTACCAGATCAGGAAAACTAATAGTACAAATGAGTTTTTTCTCAAGCGGAACACCACATTTTGAGCTAAATTTAGATTTTGGTCAAAATAAGAAAGATCCTAAAAAAGGAATGGTTGGTGAAAAATTTATAAGCTTGAATGGTAGGAATCCTCGAGATATAAAAGGAACACTTGAAGTCTAACGACAATCAATTTCGGTTATGTCCTTCCTTTTACCTCAAAGCTCAAAAAAACATCAATAAGAAACTCATATTCCTTTTCTAACCCTAGTACAATAATAATAATATAATGCAATACAAAAAGACTTTGGTTGCCTCTGCTTTGGCCGCTACTACATTGGCCGCCTATGCTCCATCTGAGCCTTGGTCCACTTTGACTCCAACAGCCACTTACAGCGGTGGTGTTACCGACTACGCTTCCACCTTCGGTATTGCCGTTCAACCAATCTCCACTACATCCAGCGCATCTTCTGCAGCCACCACAGCCTCATCTAAGGCCAAGAGAGCTGCTTCCCAAATTGGTGATGGTCAAGTCCAAGCTGCTACCACTACTGCTTCTGTCTCTACCAAGAGTACCGCTGCCGCCGTTTCTCAAATCGGTGATGGTCAAATCCAAGCTACTACTAAGACTACCGCTGCTGCTGTCTCTCAAATTGGTGATGGTCAAATCCAAGCTACCACCA